>OHMN01001909.1_pt1 | contig 11164 bp, 15 predicted proteins | sample 1569361 | NCBI WGS metagenome assembly OHMN01 (sample SAMEA3541508, study PRJEB24748) | human gut metagenome | biome: human gut; feature: human-associated habitat; material: faeces | place: China | collected 2012
TGGCGACATGAAGTGTTTCGCCGACACGTCGCTCGAGCGAAGCGAATTTTTTATTAACTAAAACATATATTTTGATGAATATTTATTTAATCCATAAGTTTTGATATGATATATAAGTTATGGATTTTAAAAAGTTAAAACTAAACAAGGAGGAATAAAATGAACAAATATACAGATAAACAAATAGAAGATACATTAAAGCTTATAGATTCTACAATTTTAAATTGTGAAAAAATACAGCCTAAATTAAAAGAAGGAACATCACAATTTTCACTTACTAGAAATCGTATAAAAGCTTTATACATTTCAAAAGCATTAGTTACAAATCAAGAACATAATTATACACAAGAAGAATTATTAAAATCAGTAGATCAAGTTACATCTATTATTCGTAAAAGTGAAAAGGCGATGATTAATGCAAAAGAAGGGACAGGAACATACACACGTTTAAATAAAATAATTGATGCAATGACAATTGCATTATCGTATATTGAAGATTCTATCAAGTAAAAATAGCCAAATAATTAGCTATAATCATTAATTTAATACATGCATATTTAAAAAGTATATATTTCTAGTTTATTTTTAATAAATACTAATAAGTAGAACGCTTTAGTTGTATGATATAATAAAAAATTGGCAGTTAATAAATATCAACAAGGGAGATTTAAATTAATGAAAATTAACAAAAAAGCGACTAAATGTTTGCTTACATCTATTTTAACTATTATTATGCTTTGTCCTTATAATATAGTTGAGGCAAAGTCATATAAAAGTAGTTCAAAGTCGTCTAGCAGTTCTAAATCATATAAAATTAGCAACAAGTCTTATAAGAGTTCTAAGTCTAACAAAAGCTCAGGAAAATATTCTACTTCTAAGAAGAATAATTATAGTTCAAGTAAAATAACTACAACGACTAACAATAACAATACTAGTTCTAACAAAACTACAAATAGTACTAAAAAAGTTAATAAGAATACAAATAGTAGTACTAAAAATAGCAATAAAAAAGCTAACAAGAATACAAATAGTAGTACTGTAAATAGCAATAAAAAAGTTAATAAGAATACAAATAATAGTACTAAAAATAGTAGTAAAAAAGCTAACAAGAATACAAATAATAGTACTAAAAATAGTAATACGAATAACAAGACTACTATAGTAGATTCAAATAAATTGGATTTGACAAAAATAACAAATAAAATCTCTAGTATAAAAGTAGACTCTGGGAATTTTACAAATAAACCTACATATGCAAATACAAATGAAAAAAATACAAGCAGTAGTAAATCTTCAAGCTCTAAAACTTCATATAAAGTAAAGCAAAGAGATAAAAAAAGTAATAATAATTATAAGCCAAATTATTATACTAAGTTTAAATCAAATAAATTTTATTCTAGTGATTTAAGTTTTTTTAAATATTATATGATTGCAAATTTACTAACTAATAATAATAAAGATAAAATAAGTGAGAGAGATATTGTTTATGCCTTAGAAGAAAATGGATATACTGATAGTGAGATAGACAGTATTATGATGGATTTAGAAAATGAGCAAATAAATAACGAGCATCAAGCAAATAAAGAAGAAGCTAGTAAACAAGAAATAAATAATGAAACAAACGAAAATGTAGACCCAGTTGAGGATGTTGTATCAACAGGATTAGGACTGGCTACAACAGGGCTGATAGGTTTAGGATTATTTAAAATGATAAGAAAGAGAAGATAAATTAATATTAAATATTTTACTAAATTGAAAAATAGACAGGTCAAATATACCTGTCTATTTTATATTTAGGCTTTGTTAGATAATTGTGTGATAGATTTAAGAATTAAATTTTAAGTAAGTATTTTTTATCTATAAATAGTATATTGTTTTATTTAAGTAGAGTCTAGCTTTGTATAGACTCTATTTTTATTATATGTATATAGGTAAAGAGGAATTTATAATGTATGGTAGAATACTTAAAATTATAATTTTAAAATATTTATGAATTTATGTAGATATTAGAGCAAAGGAGAAATTGTATGGAATTACAAGAAATAAAAGAAAGAATGTATAGTAAAAAACTTTACTATTGTAATGATGAAATATTACTTCAACAACAACAGGAATTTTTAGAACTGTTATATGATTTTAATGCAACGCGTCCATCACAACAAGATAAAAGAAAAGAACTACTAAAGAATATGTTTGCAGAAATAGGAGAAGATTGCTATATAGAACCACCACTTCATGCAAATTGGGGTGGTAAAAATGTACATTTTGGTAATTCAGTTTATGCAAATTTTAATCTTACACTAGTTGATGATTGTGACATATTTGTTGGGAATAACGTTATGTTTGCTCCAAATGTTACTGTTATAACTGGGACACACCCAATACATCCAATATTAAGAAGTAAACAAGCCCAGTATAATCTTCCAGTTCATATAGGGAATAATGTATGGATTGGTGCAGGTGCTATTATCCTTCCAGGAGTTAGTATTGGAGATAATACAGTAATTGGTGCTGGAAGCATTGTTACTAAGGACATCCCAGCTAATGTTGTAGCTGTAGGAAGCCCATGTAAAGTTTTAAGAGAAATCAATGAAAATGATATTAAATATTATTACAAAAATATGGAAATTGATATTGAATAATAATCATTTCATACCAATTATATTTTTAGATAATTCATTAATACTATCAGATAAAGTCTGAAGTTTTCCTTCAATCCTTACAAGTAGATACATACTAAGGGCTATAGGAAATCCTACAGAAGCTATAAGAGTTTGTAATTCAGAATTCATAAATACACATCCTTTCAATAAAGTAAAAGCTATGCAAAGGTGGGGTGACCTTGGCATAGCTTTTTAAATGTAAATTTTATAATTCTAAGTCATAGGCTGTAGTGTCTGTAACAACAACCTTAGCCTCAACAGCAGATACTATATCAGCACCATTTGGAGCAAATATATTTTTAGATACTACTAAATCCATAGCATCTTTTATTTCAGATTCTGTAATATCTTCCCTTGGGTTATCTACTGATAAAGATACCTTTTTATCATCAGTAGTTTTAAAAGTCATTACAAGTCTTTTAGTTTGTTCCATATTTATACCTCCTTAAATTTAATATTAAGCTAAAGTAGTGTTATCTATCTTAGCTATTTCAATCACTTCATATTCTTGAAGAGCCATTAAAGCCTCTCCAACGTCATATACGTTTTGCGCTAAAGCATTATGTTTTAATGATGAGAATGTTTTGCTTTTTACTTTTGTTTTTCCATCTACCATACCTAAATCAAGTTTTATTCTTAGGCTTGATGGATTTTTCATTTCATTAACCATATAGCCACCTCCGTTTATTTATTAGAAGATTTGTTCTTCTTGATATTAATTATAGGAAAATAAGGGTTTGTGATAAATTAAAGTATTTGAAGAAAATATTTTACAAAAATTCACTTTGCTTGAGCGACGTGTCGGCGAAAAACTTTAAGCCACGTGTGGGCGCTAATTTTTATTTCGCCAACGATATATCCTCGCTCCCGCTTTGAGCAACGTGTTGGCGAAGTATTTCGGATACATCCGTTGCTCAAAATATTATTTTTTAGTAAAGGTCAGTATCCTTATCTTTAAATTTATCTATACAAACGCAATATGAAAAATTATCATCAACTATAGGTTTATTAACAAATGCTAGTAATGAATTTGATATACTGTTTGCTATAGTTTTTATGTAGGTGTCATCTTTTAAAGAATTTTCTACTGTAGAATTTGAGATAAAATCTATTTCTATTAAAATTGATGGCATTTTAGTTTTTCTAAGAACTGAAAAGTTTTTTGAGATTTTAACACCTCGATTAGGTGTATTTATATCTTTTGATAAATTAGTACAGATATTTTTTGCCAAGTTATATACCTTGCTTTTTTCATCATATACCCATACCTCAACTCCTTTGGCAGATTTATTAGTTGATGAGTTCATATGTAGGCTTATAAAGTAGTCGCAGTTTTCTTTATTTGCTTTATATGTTCTGTAATCTAGCGAATAGTATAGGTCTTTTTCACGTGTAGTTATTACTTTTTCATTATTTTTTTCTAGGTTGTTTTTTATTAATATTCCTATTTTTAAGACTGTATCGCTTTCTTTTGTTTTATTATAAGAAACTGCACCAGAGTCTTTTCCTCCATGTCCAAAGTCTAGATACCATTTCATTTTGTTTACCTCCTAATATAGTTTTACCAATAGTTTAAGGCATTTTATTTTTAGTTAAATATTAAAAAATTTAAAGAATTTAGTAGGATGTGGATATATGTTTATCGAATATATATTGTAGGATTATAAGGTATGGGGGTGTTTTATGTTAGATTATTTAACTAAGGATGATTTGCCTGAGGGAGTTATTGATGTTGTTGATGTTATAGGTATGGATGCTTTTAAGAGTTTGGTTAAGTTTGCTGGTGGGAGCAATTTGTATATTCCTAATGAAGCAAGTCTTGTTAAGGGTGTTAGAAATAGAATGATTAGAGATAGCTTTGATGGGGATTATAGAAAGGTTTCTAGGAGGTTTGGGATTAGTACTGCTCAGGTTAGAAATATTGTTAATTATAAGTGATAAATACCCTGTCAAAAATACCGACGGGGTTTTGTTGTTTATCTATTACTTATAACCCTTATTAAAAATGGGAAAAAATATTATATATTTAAATGATAATAAGGAGTTGTAAAAATTGGACAATATATGTCAACTATGCGATAGAAAAGTAGATAAACTAACAAAACATCATTTACTACCTAGAGAAGAAGGTGGAAATGAAGAACATATATCTTATATATGTTCAGATTGCCATAGACAAATACATGCTTTATATACTAATAAAGAACTTGCTATAAGGTTAGATAGTATAGATAAATTAAAGAATGATGAAAAAATACATAAATACTTAAAGTTTATAAAAAAGCAACCTGCTAGTAAAATAGCTACAATAAAAAAATCTAGGAATGTAAGAAGATCATAGATAAGGTATTGTGAAATTTTACATAATTACTGAACTACGATAAAACCATAAATGATGAAGAGTTTTCATTTGATAACGAAGGTAGTGGAGATATATCTAAAAAACTTAGATATGTAAGGCTTGTACCTGTTAAAAAATATTTAAATAAAATAGATAAAGTAAATAGTAATAAATTAAAAGAGCATGGAGTAAAAGGATTTGCATTCCAAATTGAATTATCTCAGGAGACTATTGATTATTTAAATAATATATAAAAACTAAAAATATGTTTACAAAATATTATAAAATGCATACAATAATATTAACAGTACTCACGACGCCTATCTCAAGTTTACTTGATGAAGCGAACCTTGGTGAGTCTTTTTTTTATAAAATATCGGAGATGACAGAATGAATGATTCCCTTATAATTGGAAAAAACAGTTATTAGGAGAAAGTATTACAAAGTATATCATTTGAATCAGCATCTACTTTTGATTTAGATGTGGATATAAAAATAAGTGTTGATGGAAATTCAGCTATAAATCAAAATGGTATACCTTACAATGCACCTATATCATTTAAGGTTCCTAAAAAACAAGCACAAGAGGCTAGAGAGATTGTAAAATTAGTAAAGAAGCATTATCTATGTAGATAATTAATATAGTTTAATATGGAAACTAAAATACCCTGTCGTAAATACCGACAGGGTATTTTTTAGTTTATAGATTTAATTTAAGGAATTTAATGAATGTTAAGGAGGAATTTCAAAAATAGTACCTTTGTTTAAATCAGTTACTTTAAAAGAGCCATAAACACCTAAATAAAGTCTGGTTTGATTCATATTTGTACCTAAACAAACATAATAAGATGATTCAGATCCAAAATTATAATCGGTTTCAATAATACTAAAATCATTTAGCTTACAACTTCTTGTTGGTCTTGTATAAGCTAAAACTCCTCTTACTGGAGGTTTCGACTCTTCATTTTGGGCAAAATCAGTAAACACAACACTTCCTGTTAAATCTGGTATTCTGTTTCCCATATATGGTTGAACACCTGTAAGTGCAGAACCACTCAACTTATCTGGTTGTGAATCTTTATGAAAATAGCAAACAAGAGGTAAAAGACGCTGTGTTGAAGTTTTTACTGCTTCGTTGTAATAAGCAGTTGTTATATCATTCAAAGTTGAACTATTAGAGCAGTTTGCTATAAGGGAAGTAGGAAAATCACCTTCCCATCCTCGCCATCCCAAATTAATAAACTTTTCTTTTTCAGGTTGGGATTTTAAATAAGATTGAACAAGTTGAGTAACAGGTATTGGTCTATAATTAACAAATGAAAAAATTGATTCTACTAAATCTTGACCAACATTGCCCACATATTTTATATATTGGTTATGAAACCTTTGAAATGAAATGCCAGGTATATTACGAACTCCTTTGGCCATTACTGTAAGGGTTTCTTGAATAGATATAGGAGGTTCATCAAAGCGTGTGACTACAGGTGGGTTATTTACTGATGTATTCTTAGTTACATCTATTTCAATTATTTTACCGCAGATTTCAATATTATTCTGACTTAAGTTAAATGGATCATAGCCTGAGCCCCCATCTCCAGTTGTTAAAACAAGTTTTCCAGTTTCAGGTGAAAAGTTTAAGGTATTGACACCATTATGATTGAGAAATGGTCTTCTTAGATTAAGTAGTGTTCGTCTTTTTGTAGGTTGACCGTTGGGCTTAAAACCCATTCTTCAAATGAGAATAGCTTTTTCATTATTATAGTAAAACTATGTGTATTTCTAACTTTATAACATTTATGTATTTATTATAGCATTGTTATTAATTGCTAGATAATATGATATAATGTAAAAAGATAATAGAAAGGATGTGTAATAATGGCAACAATCGGATTTGAAGAAGAATTATGGGCAAGTGCTGATAAATTAAGAAATAATATGGATGCAGCAGAATATAAACACGTAGTATTAGGATTAATATTTTTAAAATACGTTTCAGATACATTCATGGAAAAATATAAAGAACTACTAGAAGAAGATGAAGAATTTGCAGAAGATATGGATGCATACTTAGCAGAAGGAGTATTCTGGGTACCAGAAATAGCTCGTTGGGATTACATAGCAAAACACTCAAAACAAGTAGAAATAGGACAAATAGTAGATAGTGCCTTAGATGCAATAGAAAAAGAAAATGATTCACTAAGAGGAGTATTACCTAGAAACTACTCTAGACCAGAACTAGACAAAAGAATATTAGGAGAAATAATAGACTTATTTACTAATATAAATGTAGGTGGTAAAGAAGGAAAAGAAAAAGATATATTAGGTAGAGTATATGAATATTTCTTGGGAAAATTTGCAGCTAACGAAGGAAAAGGTGGTGGAGAGTTCTATACACCGAAATCTATAGTTTCACTTATGGTAGAAATGATTCAGCCTTTCAAAGGATATGTATACGACCCTGCTTGTGGAAGTGGAGGTATGTTTGTTCAATCACTTAAATTCGTAGAAGAACATAGTGGAAGTACATTTGATATAAGTGTATATGGACAAGAAAGTAACCCTACAACATGGAAATTAGCAAAAATGAACTTAGCTATAAGGGGAATAGAAAATAACTTAGGAAGTAAAAATGCAGATACCTTCCACGAAGACTTACACAAAAACTTAAAAGCAGACTATATACTAGCAAACCCACCATTTAACCAAAGCGACTGGGGACAACCATTATTAGTTGATGATGCTAGATGGAAATGGGGAACACCACCTCAAGGAAATGCTAACTATGGATGGATAGAGCATATGTTAGATAAACTAAGCCAAAAAGGTAAGGCAGGAGTAGTACTTGCTAATGGTTCATTATCTTCTAATACTTCTGGAGAAGGGGATATAAGAAGAAAAATACTAGAAGATGATTTAGTAGATTGTATAGTAGCATTACCTGATAAGTTATTTTACACTACTGGTATACCTGTATGTATATGGTTATTTAATAGAGATAAAAAACATAAAGGACAAACTTTATTTATAGATGCTCGTAAAATGGGTGATATGGTAAATAGAAGATTAAGAGAATTAAGTGATGAAGATATTAAAAAGATAGCTAATACTTATATAGCTTGGCAAAATGAAGATGGATATGAAGATGTTCAAGGATATTGTAAGGTGGCAAGTATTGATGAGATAAAGGAACATGATTATATACTTACTCCTGGTAGGTATGTAGGTATTGAGGAAGTTGAAGATGATGGGGAGCCATTTGAGGAAAAGATGGATAGGCTAACTACTACTTTGGCTAATCAGTTTAAGAAGTCTAGGGAGCTTGAGGAAGAAATAAGAAAGCAACTTGGAGGAATTGGCTATGAGTTGTAATGAATTGGATTTAGTAAAGATAGGTGATATATGTGATGTAGGTTCAAGCAAGAGAATATATGCATCAGATTATACAGAAAGTGGTATTCCATTTTATAGAAGTAAGGAAGTAATAGAGCTAGCAACAAATCAAGAAATAATAAATGAGTTATTTATAAGCAAAGATAAGTTTAATCAATTAGATGAAAAATTTGGATCTCCTAAAAATGGAGATATACTACTTGCATCTATAGGAGCAAATATGGGAATTCCATACTATGTAAATACTAATTATAAATTTTATTTTAAAGATGGAAATGTTACTTGGTTTAAAAACTTTAAAAATAATGTAAATAGCAAATATATTTATTATTGGATAAAAAGTCCACTAACTCAACAAAAGTTTATAAATATAGCTATTGGTTCTGCACAAAAGGCATTAACAATAGATAGCTTGAAAAAGCTTGATATTTATTTACCACCATTAGAAGAACAAGAAAAGATAGCGAATATTTTATCTTCTTTAGATGATAAGATAGAGTTAAATAATGAGATGAATAAGACTTTGGAAGAGATGGCTCAAAGTATTTTTAAGAGATGGTTTGTTGATTTTGAGTTTCCTAATGAGGATGGCGAGCCTTATAAGAGTAGTGGTGGAGAGATGGTTGATAGTGAGCTTGGTATGATTCCTAAGGGATGGGAAGTTAAAAAAATATCTGAATTAATTGAAGTAAAAGATGGAACGCATGCCTCTCCAAAAGTATCAAAGGAAGGTTTCCCACTTGTAACATCAAAACATATAAAGGGAGATAGAATAGCTATTGAAGATGCAAAGATAATATCAGAAAAAGATTATCTAGAGGTTAATAAGAGAAGTAAAGTTGACACAGGAGATATTTTAATATCTATGATAGGAACAGTTGGATTGACATACTTTGTTCAAGAGGAAGAAATAAATTTTGCAATTAAAAATATAGGTTTATTTAAGACTTCACAAAACAAAACTTTAAGTGAATATTTCTATTTATATCTTAAGTCAGATAATATGAAAAATTATATTGAAGCAAGGTTGGCAGGTACTACGCAAAAGTATATTTCATTAGGAGAATTGAGAAATATACCAGTAGTTTTACCAAATGATAGTATTATTGATAAATTTAAGAAAGTTGTTGGAGTATTGCTTGATAAGAGAAGACTTAATATTATAAACAATGAAGAACTTATGATAACAAGAGATACATTATTACCTAAGTTAATGAATGGAGAGATAATGATTTAGAATGAAATATAAAATATGGAGGAATCATTATGGGGGATATTCAAATGCAAATAACTATTCCTAATGACAATGATGGCTTTACTTTACTAAAATGTGAGTTGTGTGGAGGTTATTTTAAATTAAGGCCATCAGAAATTCAAGATGATAGTGTTATATATGTGTGGTGCCCAAATTGTGGATTATTAAGTGAGAGTTATATAACTGATGATGTTATTGATTTAGCAATGAAGATTAGTAAAAACTTAGTTATTGATAATTTTAATAAAGAAATGAAAAGAATGGAGAAAAAATTCAAAGGTAATGGACTATCTTTTAAACAAGGTAATAAAATTAAAAAAGATGAAGAAATTCCATTGATAGCAGGAATTAAAGCTTTAGAAATACAAAAATATAAATGTTGCAAAAAAGAAGCTAAAATAAACTTTTTAATGAAAGAATGCGGAAGCTATTGTCCATATTGTGGGGTGATATATAATGAAATTGAATAAAATAGAGTTAAAAACAATAATGTATGATTTTAATTGTAGAGCGAGTAGATTAATTAATACATCGTATAAGCAAGTAGATTCAGCACTTAAGATTTTTATTGATTATATAGAGAATACAGATATTATAAATGATTATATAAATACTTGTAATAGAGAGAATTTTAATGTTGAAAATGAAGTCAAAGATGTCCAACAAAGTTATGGAAGATACATATTTGACTTAGGTAATACGGTAGAAGAAGAAGTATTTAGTTCATATAAAATATTAAAGTATATAGTAGATAATAATTGTGATATTACAATGTTAGGTATGGGGTATTCTCATTCTAATGAATATCAAGATATTGTAAAAGAATTTAATCATGGATTAAGTTTAATTTTAATACAACATATAGAAGCGTATTTGAGGAAAATTATAATTTCAATGGGGTATGATGAGGAGGTAACATATATGATAACTGTTCATGGAGGACAAGTTAATATATCTAAAGATAATTCAACAATTAATGCAACTCAAAATAACAATGGAAGTAACATAGATGAACTAATGAGGTTAGTATCTTCAATAAAAGCTTTATTGGATGATACTATACCAGAAGATGAAAAAGAATTAATAAATGATAATATAGAGGCAATACAAGAGCAGTTAAAAAATGATAAACCTAAAAAAGGATTAATTAAAACTTGTATAAATGGATTAAATAGTGCTATTTTAGGTATACCTAATGCGATAGAGCTTTGTGAAAATTTAAAAATATTTATTAATTATATTCAACAGCAAATAAATTAATAGTGAATATATAAGTTTTATAATTTGAAACATTAAAAAATTTAGAATGATCTAAAACAGAATTGAATATATTAGTTAATGATTTTGAAAAAAGTATAAATGATTTTAGAGCTAAAGTACCGATGAATATTTATAGTAGGATACTTTATACAGATACTAAAAATAAAATAAATTTATTAAAAAACTATATCACAGTATAAATGTATTGCATATAGTAATAATATATATTATAATAATATATTTAATAGCGGTGGA
>OHMN01001917.1_pt1 | contig 11102 bp, 10 predicted proteins | sample 1569361 | NCBI WGS metagenome assembly OHMN01 (sample SAMEA3541508, study PRJEB24748) | human gut metagenome | biome: human gut; feature: human-associated habitat; material: faeces | place: China | collected 2012
ACGCAAGTAGTAAGACCCCTTGAAGACGACGAGGTAGATAGGGCAGAGGTGGAAGCGTGGTAACACGTGCAGCTGACTGTCACTAATAGGTCGAGGGCTTAACCAATATGGTTTAGGGAGCGGTTCGGACAAGACAGGAAAGGCCGTTGGAAGTTTACTTCCATAAGGACTTGAGTGGATTGGACGAAACATTGGCGAAGCTAATGTTATGAAATAGGTCGAAGACCTATGAATAACCGCGAAAACGAAGAAAACGGATGAAATTCAATATGTGGTTTTGAGGGTACATGCCTCTAAAATTTAAATACGGCCTCGTGGTCAAGCGGTTAAGACGACGCCCTCTCACGGCGTAAACCCGGGTTCGATTCCCGGCGAGGTCATAAGGTTGAAGTCAGACAGGTTTGTCTGGCTTTTTTCTATATTCATTAGGAGTTCGCTAAGTGAGAAAAATACAAATTGACAATTAACTTTAACTTTGGTATGCTTATCAGCACGGTTAGCAAGAGCTAATTATAGGAGAACTCCGGCAATCCAGAAATGTCTCGGAAAATTGAGAATAGAGAAAAACGGAGAACTAACACAGAGAGACAACAAGAGGAAGATTATTTGACATATTTATGGATCAATCCGGTATCGGAGCGTATGATATCGGAGCAGAATTTAGAGCGGATTTTAACAGAGCATCATCTTACGCAGGTGCGCTGCTGCAAAGACTGGTGTAGCAGCGTGAAAAAACAATATGAGAATCTGATGAAGCATGCAAACGGAATGGTGGCGGATGCCAGGTGTCCGGAGGCTGTGAATATGATTGAGCGGTATAAGGAAGAAAAGGGGGTTCCCATTCAGGTGGCGGACATTGAGCCAATCCTGATCCATTGTGCCAGGGAACTCAGTGCCAGAAGCGATCTGGCAGATGGAGACAAGATTATCACGACACCCTGCCGCATTCTGGCAGAGCAGGGGAATGCGTTAGAATTGCCGCGGACCCGTTTTGTGAGCTGGAAGGATTTCCTTGCTGAGCTTGGCGAGACACCGGAAGATGCACCGGAGGCCAGCCCGATTCCACCAGGATTTTTTGCAGATCTTAAGGTCCCGGTGGTAAGCTTAAGCGGAAGAGAAGAGATTGAGACTTATCTGGAGCAGAGCGGTGAGGCGGTGGCAGGTGGTTTATCAGAAGGAGAAGCTGCAGGACAGAAAGCAGAAAGAGAATCTGAAAGACGGAAAAAGGTTTCAGATTCAGGATATGGCAAAATGAAGCGCGATCCGCTGCTTCTGGAATTGCTTTACTGCAGCCAGGGTTGTCATATGGGGGATGGAGTACGATGAAGGAAAAAAAGAAAGCATACATTCGCACCGACCGTGCTTTCCGGCAAAAACAGGGAGACAGGAGCGGCATTCCGTTATCCTTTCTTCAGCCTGTTGCTGGTGTTCTTGTTGTTTTTGCGGCCTGGTATCTGGTGTGCCGTATGGAGCTTTTAAGTGCTTATGTGCTTCCGTCACCCCAAAAAGTATTTCAAAGTTTTTTGAAGATGCTGCAGAGCGGAGAACTTGCGCGGGACATTGGCATCAGCTTTCTGCGCGTGATCAAAGGATTTACTATCGCCTTTGTTCTGGCATTTGTGCTTGGCATGCTCCGTGCTTTGTTTCCGGCAACTTCCGGTTTTTATGAGCATGCAGTGCAGTTTTTCCGCAATGTACCGCCGTTGAGCATGATCCCGCTTCTGATCCTGTGGTGTGGGATTGGGGAGACGACCAAGACAGTGATCATTGTTCTGGCTTCGTTTTTTCCGATGTATTTAAATATCGTGAAAGGCTTTACCGGCTGTGACAAAAAGCTTCTGGAGGTCGGGACGATGTTTGGATATTCGAAACGTCAGAAGTTTTTCCGGATCGTACTGCCGTATGCGATGGCAGACATTCTGGTGGGGATGCGTATTGGCCTGGGCTACAGCTGGCGTGCGATCATTGGAGCGGAGATGGTGGCGGCATCCACGGGACTGGGGCATATGATCCTCTTTGCCCAGCAGATGTCACGGACTGATAAGGTCATTGTTGGTATTCTGGTGATCGGACTGGTCGGATACCTGACAGACTGGTTATTTGGATTCGTCACGAGCTGGTGCCTGGCAACCGTGAGAGGGACGGATAGTGAAAAATAGTTAAAATGGAGAACATGGCAGCAATGACAGGAATTCGATTAAAAAACATACAGAAATCCTACCAGGTCGAGGACCGGACCGTCCCGGTGTTAAATGGCATCGATCTGGATATTCCAGCTGGAACGATCACGGTGATCCTGGGACAGAGCGGTTGTGGAAAAACGACGCTTTTGCGCCTGACCGGCGGGCTGGAAGAAGCGGATGGCGGTGAGATTTTGTGGGATGGAAACCATAAGACTGCGTTTGTCTTCCAGGAACCGCGGCTGATGCCGTGGCTGAATGTCTGGGACAATGTGGTGTTTGGCGTAAAGAAAAACAGGCAGGATCCGGAAATGATCCGGAAGCTGATCCATACAGTTGGCCTTTCTGGGTTTGAGAAAGCCTTTCCATCCCAGCTTTCCGGAGGCATGAAGCAGCGGGCGGCGATCGCAAGGGCGTTAGCATATGAACCAGATTTTATTATGATGGACGAGCCTTTTGCGGCTCTGGATCATTTTACGAGGGCACAGATGCAGAAGGAGCTTTTGCGGGTGCAGAAAGAAAAACAGGGAAGCATCCTGTTTGTGACACACAGCATTGATGAGGCTTTGATCCTGGGAGGCCGGATCGTAGTGATCGAAAAAGGCCTGGTGAAAAAGGTGTATCCGGTGGAGACACCGGCAGAGGAGAGAAATCTTCTGAATGACGGTTTTATTTCCCTGAAACGGGATATTATAAACAATCTAAATTTTATGTGACTGAGGAGGAAACAACATTATGAGAAAATGGATCGCACTGGGACTTGCTGCATGCATGACAGTATCGTCCCTGACTGGCTGCGGAAGTTCTAAGAAAGAGGCTGAGACAACGGCAGCAGAAAGTGCTGCAGAAAGTACTGCGCAGGAAACAGGCGCAGAAACAGATGCCGCAGAGAGCGAGGCAGAGAAAAGCGAAGCGGCAGGATCTGATCTGGACAAGCTGGTATTTACTTATGTAACGTCTCCGCTGAATGTGCCGACGATCATTGAGAAGAACCAGGGAATCTTTGAGAAGGATTTCGGTGAGATGGGCATTTCCACCGAGTACGCGGAGATCACCTCCGGCGCAGACCAGACACAGGCGCTGGCATCTGGCGATGTGCAGGTTTTATATGCAGTTGGCGCAACCTCTGTGATCCTGTCTGCAGCAAATGGCGCGGATATTAAAGTATTGAATATGTACAGCCGCTCCCCGAAGGCATTCTGCATGTATTCCAAGGACGAGAGTCTGACTACTCCGGAGAGCTTAAAGGGCAAGACCATTGCAGGTCCGGCTGGTACAAACCTGCATGAGCTTTTAGTATCTTACCTGGCACAGGCTGGCATGACCATGGATGATGTAAACTATGTGAGCATGAGCATCCCGGATGCGAAGGCAGGCCTGGATGGCGGCAGTGTAGACGTAGCGCTGTTAGCTGGTGCGGTTGCCTACAATGCTGACAAGCAGGGCTACCACAAGGTAACCGATGGAGAGGGACTCATCAAGGCGATCATTGCAGTGGCTACCACCCAGAAGTTCTATGATGAGCATCCGGAGGTGATCGCGCAGCTTGAAAAATCCCAGCAGGAGATTGCAGATTTCATGAAGGAAAACCCGGACGAGACTATGAGCATTGTGGCAAAGGAGCTTGATCTGGATGAGGAAGCAGTCAGAGAGATGTATGACTACTACGATTTCTCCCTGAATATCAGCGAGGACGACATCGATGGATTCCAGAAGACTGCAGATTTCATGCTGGAGTCCGGCATGATCGATGAGGCACTGGATGTAAACAGCCTGTTTATCAAATAAAATCGTTGCAGTGCAACGAAACAGGATAAAAAGTTTGTACACAGGAGAATAAGAAGGATGGAATTGCTGTGATGGCGAATCCATCCTTTTTTGGGTAGTAACAATCTGAGAAAAATTGTCATTTTTTAACAAAAACTTTGGGACAGATTGGGACCTGATGTGTCATTATACATAGAAGAAACATCACTGCATTGCAGATAACGAAATAATCAGTAGAATGGAGAAAACGATGGAAAAACCAGAGTACAGGGAAGAAAGGGAAATCGTTACGGTCACGGCAGATACAGCAGATGTATTTTCAAATTTCAGAAAAATACAATCAGCTTTGTGCATTTTTGGAGGACTGGGGTTTTATATTTGAGCTCCGGGACGATTACCAGCTTTTGGAAACGTTGGGCGATATCGTAAAATGACAGGGGCAGATTCCTTTGAAGCGTACCAGGCAGTTGGTCTGCAGAGAAGTGGACATCTGGAAAAATCGGAGGAATACAGGAAATTTGAAGAAGTGCTGGATGTCTATGAAAAGAAATACCCTGTACAGAACGAATTGGAGATCACACTGCTCCAGAGCCTGGTAAGACGGATCCGGATCGCCTTAAACGAAACGAATCAGAAACTTACCGACTATTTGCGTCAGGTGCTGATACTGCTTCTTGGTCCGACAAGTGAACAATCGCAGGCTGGACTGCAGAAGGCGCAGGAGCAGAAGAACGGTGCAGCTGGAGCAGCCGGTGCTGCCGTCGCAGGCATACGCAGGAGAATCGTGCCATACAGTGCCACGGCTGTCATAGACATTTGACATGTGGGATTACCAATCTGTGCCACGCCCGCCACAGCAATTTGCATCAGCAATCTGTCAGCCCGCACCGGTGATAAAGAACACTCTGGCTGGCACAGAAAGTCAGATTGAAGAAGCAAAAAGAAAAATTGTTCATGCCAGCAATACGAAAAACGGGATCATTACGAGCTATGCGACATACCGGACGATCGTTTGCGTGCGCTGGGTTATCTGATCAGAGAAAGTTGTCTTTTCAATGAGCAAAAATTGCTAAATTACGACAATATTTATACAAAGATACATGACAGGATTTTGAAATTAGGCAAGAGAAAGTACAACATTGTGGAAAAAATGGGAAAAACAGACGAAAAACACAAGACTTTTTTGTGAAAAAGTAGTAAAATAAAACCATTGAAATGCAAGGAGGGTATACGCATGAGTGCAAACAAAGAGACAATCGCACAGTGGATCCGGGAAAAGAAAACCGCTCTCGGTATTGAGTTCGGTTCCACCCGTATCAAGGCTGTTTTAGTGGGAGAGGACCACACGCCCATCGCATCCGGTGCCCATGATTGGGAGAACCGCTTAACCGATGGTATCTGGACTTATACCTTAGAGGATATCTGGAGTGGCATCCAGGATGCATACACAAAGCTGGCAGAGGATGTAAAGAGCCAGTATGGCGAAACACTGCATACAGTAGGCGGCATCGGCATCAGTGCCATGATGCATGGTTATATGGTATTCGATAAGAACGGAGAGCTTTTAGTTCCGTTCCGTACCTGGAGAAATACCATCACCGGAGAGGCTTCCGAGAAGCTGACAGAGCTGTTTTCTTATCCGATCCCGCAACGCTGGAGCATCGCACATCTGTATCAGGCGATCTTAAACGGAGAGCCGCATGTTCCGGATATCGATTATATGATTACCCTGGAAGGCTATGTACACTGGAAGCTGACCGGGCAGAAGGTCCTGGGCATCGGCGATGTAGCAGGTATGTTCCCGGTTGACATCCACAACCACGATTTTGACCAGAAGATGGTAGAAAAATTCGATGCACTGGTAGCAGAGAAGGGCTATCCGTGGAAGCTTCGCGACATCCTGCCGAAGGCTCTGGTTGCCGGTGAGGATGCAGGTTCCCTGACAGCCGAAGGTGCAAAGCTTCTGGATGTAAGCGGAAACCTGGAGGCAGGCATCCCGATGTGCCCGCCGGAGGGTGATGCAGGTACTGGCATGACTGCAACGAACAGCGTTAAGGTGCGTACCGGTAATGTATCCGCAGGCACCAGCGTATTTGCAATGGTCGTTCTGGAGAAAGAATTAAAGAAGGTACACCCGGAGATCGATCTGGTTACCACACCGGCCGGAGACCTGGTAGGCATGGTACACTGCAACAACTGCACTTCTGACTTAAATGCATGGGTAAACCTGTTTAAAGAGTTTATGGAGAGCATGGGCATGGAGGTCGATATGAACCGCCTGTTTGGTGTTCTTTATAACAAGGCCTTAGAGGGCGATAAGGACTGCGGAGGACTTCTGGCATACAACTACTTCTCTGGTGAGCACATCACCGGTTTCGAAGAGGGACGCCCGTTATTTGTACGTCGCCCGGACGATAAATTCAATCTGGCAAACTTCATGAGGACCCATCTGTATACTTCCCTTGGCGCATTAAAGACCGGTCTTGACATTCTGTTCCGCGAAGAGCAGGTTAAGCTGGACGTCCTGTTAGGACATGGCGGTCTCTTTAAGACTAAGGGCGTGGGCCAGAAGATCATGGCAGCAGCAGCCGGGGTTCCGGTCGAGGTCATGGAGACAGCCGGAGAGGGCGGCGCATGGGGCGCAGCATTGCTTGCATCCTACCGTGTATGGAAGGAAGACGGTGAGACTCTGGATGCATATCTGGAGAATAAGGTATTTGGCGGCCAGCACGGCATAGTCGTAGAGCCGGATGCAGACGATGTCAAGGGCTTTGATGAATTTATGGTACGCTACCATGCAGGTCTGCCGGTTGAGCGGGCAGCCGTGGAGGCAATGCCGGAGAAGGCTTGAAGGACATGCAGGTTTGGAATGGGGCTGGAGGTGACAACCTCCTCTGGCCTTTTGATCCGGGCACTCTTACAATAAGGCTGGGAAAGCTGCAAAGGAAAAGAGAAAAAGGATAAAGCAGAAAAACCAGAGAAAGACCAGAAGAAACCAGAGACAGGTCCAGACAGAATAGAGCTGCTGGAAAAGCAGTAAGAAATGGGAGGAAAAAAGGTATGCTGGAAGCATTAAAACAGCAGGTATATGAAGCAAATATGGAGCTGCCAAAGCGCGGGCTGATCACCTATACCTGGGGAAATGTCAGTGGAATTGACCGGGAAAGCGGCCTGTTCGTGATCAAACCGAGCGGTGTCGATTACGATCTGTTAAAACCGGAAGATATGGTAGTTATGGATTTAAACGGAAACCGGGTAGAGGGAACCATGAATCCTTCCTCCGATACCCCGACCCATGTAGAGCTTTATAAAGCATTCCCGGAGATTGGCGGCATTGTACATACCCATTCCCCGCATGCAACGGCATGGGCACAGGCAGGAAGAGGACTTCCGTGCTACGGAACCACCCATGCAGATTATTTCTATGGCGAGATCCCGTGTGCAAGAAATTTAACCGCAGAGGAGATTGAGGAAGGCTACGAGAAGAACACTGGCCTCGTTATCGTGGAAACCTTCAAGGGCAAAAACCCGATGTATGTACCTGCTGTTCTCTGCAAGAACCATGGTCCGTTCACCTGGGGCAAAAATGCGGCTGAGGCTGTCCACAATGCTGTGGTACTGGAGGAGGTTGCGAAGATGAACTTCATGACGGAGCTCATCAACCCGAATGCAGATAACCGCACACCGCAGTGCATGCAGGACAAGCACTTTATGAGAAAGCATGGCCCGAATGCTTATTATGGCCAGAAGTAATAAAAATTCATAACTGTTCAGTGCCTTCCTAGTCACGAACAAAAATTCATAAATTATGGCAAAATTGTACGAAAAAAGAAAATTCTGTTTGCAAAATTTGCAGACGGGTAGTACAATTTTCTTAGAATATTATAAATAATAAGGGGGATTTCTAATCATGAAATTTTTCGTAGATACCGCAAATGTAGACGAGATCCGCAAAGCAAACGATATGGGCATTATCTGTGGTGTTACCACAAACCCGTCCCTGATCGCAAAAGAGGGACGTGACTTCAACCAGGTTATCGCAGAGATCGCTTCCATCGTAGACGGACCGATCAGCGGTGAGGTAAAGGCAACTACCACCGACGCAGAGGGCATGATCAAAGAAGGCCGTGAGATCGCAGCCATCCATCCGAACATGGTTGTTAAGATCCCGATGACCGTAGAGGGCTTAAAGGCTGTTAAGGTTCTGCACGCAGAGGGTATTAAGACCAACGTTACCCTGATCTTCTCCGCAGCACAGGCACTGTTAGCTGCAAGAGCAGGTGCAACCTACGTATCTCCGTTCCTGGGCAGACTCGATGACATCTCCATGCCAGGTATCGATCTGATCAACGAGATCACCGAGATCTTCATGATGCACGATATCCAGACCGAGATCATCGCAGCTAGCATCCGTAACCCGATCCATGTCATTGACTGCGCAAAGGCAGGTGCTGATATCGCAACTGTTCCGTATAAGGTACTGGTTCAGATGACCAAGCATCCGTTAACCGATCAGGGCATTGAGAAATTCCAGGCAGACTATAAGGCTGTATTTGGAGAATAATCTGTAAAATTAATAGTTGACAGATTGTATGAAGCTTCTTTTGGAATGGGTTTGTGAGACGCCAGGCGAACGCTTTCGCAAGTAGCTGAGGCCGTGTTCCAGCGTTAATGGATACGGGTATCGAAACAAAGATTCTGGGCTTCTAAAACAGCTTGGCAAGAAAGGTTTCCGTACCTGGATATGAGACAGATTGGTGGCAGATATTCCGATGTGGAATATCTGCTTTTTGTTTTCCAAAAGATTTATCGCGAAATGCGAAATCGCATTGCGGAGGAAAAACAAAAAGCAGGGAACATGCTTTGGAATGCCTGACACAAAGAGTACGGAGCCGATGCGCCAGAGCATATCAAGGCCTATGTGCAGACGATGTGCGAGGCGGTACATAAACAGTAGTTTTTGTGTTACTGATCTTCATGCAATGTGGCAGATATGAAACACATTTCCTTTTGGAATCCGTGGAATAAGTGCTACATTTTATCATGACCCGTCGAAATATGACACAATAGCGGGTTGTTATTTCATTTGTGAAATGTTATCATAGATATAATAGTTAACGCAGATCAAAGGAATTTTAAGAGATCCGGCGCATGTAAAGGCGGGGCATATATGGCAGTAGACGAAAAGATGACAGCCCGACAGGCAGAGAAGGAAATGGAAAATTTTAAAAAGATATTCCAGGCGGTCCGGCTGTTCCCGGTAGAAGAAGCAGACCGGATCCGGGAGACATGCAGAGAAGGATCTGAGGGGGGTGAAGCCTGTAATTTCCGGGAAATGGAGCAGCAGTGCCAGAACTGTGTGGTTGCGAATGCGGCAGCCAGCAGGACTGAACGTGGAAAACTTGAGGTTTTCGACGATGTTTTGTATCAGCTGATCGCCCGGTATGTAGAGATTGGCAGGAAAGAGTATGTCATGGAACTGATTCGCCGTTTGGACAATGAGTGGTCCTTTGGGCAGCTGAACCATGAAAAGCTGGTGGACCTGTTTGTCCATTATAACGATAAGCTCTACAAGGATGCGATCACGGATGCCTACAACCGGCGCTATTACGAAGATGAAATGAAAGAGCGGGAGTGGAATGCCGGAATTGCCCTTGTTGACCTGGATGATTTCAAATTATACAATGACACCTATGGCCACAATGCGGGGGATATGGCGCTGCGCACCGTGGCCGATGTGATCAGGAAACATACCCGCAAATCCGATTGTCTGGTCCGCTTCGGCGGTGACGAGTTTCTTCTGGTTATGCCAGATATCAGTGAGGAAGTTTTCAATAAAAAGCTTCAGGTGATCAAGCACCGTGTTCATGAGGCTAATATTCCGGGCTACACCAAGCTGCAGATTTCTATCAGCATCGGAGGCGTTCTCTGCCAGAGTGAGAAAATCGAACTGGCAGTAGCCAGAGCCGATCACTTGATGTATCAGGCCAAAAACAACAAAAACATGGTCGTGACGGAGCAGGAGGCAAGGCGTTTGAACCAGAACGGGGATATGCACAAGCAGAAGATTCTTGTGGTCGATGATTCCGAAATGAACCGTGACATCCTCATCACCATGCTGGAGAACGATTTTGACATTGTCGAAGCTGAGAACGGAGAAGAATGTCTGGCACTTTTGAGACAGTACGGAAAGGAAATTTCCATAGTCCTCCTCGATATTGTCATGCCGGTCATGGACGGCTTCGAGGTGCTGGCGAGCATGAACCGGAACCGCTGGATCGAAGACATCCCGGTCATCATGATCTCAAGTGAAGAGTCGGATGACTTTATCCGCAAAGCATTTCAGTTAGGCGTATCGGACTACATTAGCCGTCCGTTCGACAACCACGTGGTCCGTCAGCGTGTATTTAATACGATCAAGCTTTACGCAAAACAGAGACGCCTGATCGCCCTGGTATCCGACCAGATCCATGAAAAAGAAAAGAACAACCAGATGATGGTTGAGGTTTTAAGCCAGATCGTAGAATTCCGAAACGGAGAAAGCGGTCTTCATGTTCTGCACATCAAAGTCCTCACGGAAATGCTGTTAGAAGGAATCCTGCAAAATACAGACCAGTACCGCCTGACACCGGAAATCTGCCAGATGATCTCTACCGCATCTTCATTCCATGACATCGGAAAGATTGGTATTGACGAGAAAATCTTAAATAAGCCGGGAAAACTGACAAAAGAAGAATTCGAGGAAATGAAAAAGCATACCCTGATCGGTGCGTCTATGCTGAGCAAGATGGAACGCTATAAAGACGAACCGCTGATCGATATCGCGTATCAGATCTGCCGCTGGCATCATGAGCGCTATGATGGAAAAGGATATCCAGATGGATTGGTCGGAGACGAAATCCCGATTTCCGCCCAGATTGTATCCCTGGCCGATGTTTACGATGCCCTCATCAGTGAGCGTGCCTATAAAAAGGGCTACAGCCATGAGAAAGCAATCGCAATGATCCTGAATGGAGAGTGCGGAACCTTCAATCCGATCCTGATCGAATGCTTTATGGAGATTGAGCAGAAAATCAGGCAGAAGATGCTGGAGATTCAATAAATAAACAATTTGATTAACTTTAATAGGGCCGTGTGAGTTGCCTTTCGGCAACT
>OHMN01001921.1_pt1 | contig 11077 bp, 6 predicted proteins | sample 1569361 | NCBI WGS metagenome assembly OHMN01 (sample SAMEA3541508, study PRJEB24748) | human gut metagenome | biome: human gut; feature: human-associated habitat; material: faeces | place: China | collected 2012
CCAGTACGGTGATGGTGGGGATGTACGTATAGTTCTGGCTTCGGGACGTGTGTTTATCTTCCCCGAAAATCCCCGGCACATAGTGCATCAGTTCTTCGTGTGTCAGCGGACGGTCACGGCGTATCTGGTTCGCATAACCAAAACGACTGGCTAGTCGCATAATTTGCTCCTTATCGGTGGTTAAGATTTACTGGTGTAATAAATGAAAAAGCCACGTCTCCCGGAGAAGACGCGGCCTGATGGGTGAAATGAATGACGTTTATTGTCTGAGAAGACCGTCACTGGCGAGCCGCGTATTAAGCACCTTTCCGGCATCGGGTTCAGAATTCCGGCAGCGCCAGCGTCGCTGACCTTCCGCGTTGCGGATAACCCGACGGAAATGCATTCCCGGGTCATCCTGGATAAACACATTGCGGTAAGCGGTTATGACAGCAACCGCCTGCCCGTATGAGAAAGATCCTTCAGCCAGGACATACTCTGTGTAACCCGGCATATCTGTTTTCTCCTGATAAATAAAAAGCCTCTGCCACGCGTTGTGACAGAGGCTGAAGCATGAAACTGACTTCAGGGATCAGTTAACGTTTTTTCCGGAAACGGTAATCAGCAGTGGATGGTAGTCCTGGGGATTGAAAACCGATAACGGCAGACTGACACGATGGCCGTTACTTTCTTCAGTTGCTTTAATGATTTCGGTTGTGGCGACATTTTCCACGCACTCCGTTTCCAGAAATGCGTCTGTGGTTCGCGTGGCATTACTGTCACCAAAGGCTTCCGTTTCCATTTTTCTGGTCACCAGCGTCTGACCATATTTGTCTTTGAGTTGCAGAGTGATGGTGAGGGGGCCAAATCCTTCATCGTTTCCGCCATTATCCAGCCGGAACTGGTAAGCACAAATATTTCCCGGGAGCCATATCGTATCTGTATTGCGTATACTGATGTAACGTTGATCCTGTGCCCGGAGTGGGGCAGACCACGTTAACCCCAGAATGAAGGCGGTAATCATGCAGGTTTTGAACAGGTGAATCATGGTATTTACCTCTCTGAGTCATGACGATGACACTGACAAATCAGGTGATAAAGCGTAAAAGGCGCAGAATAGCCGTTATGCCGGTAACTCCGGGGGTAATGTTTCTTCCAGTCGGTTAACCATATTGCCGAGATGGGATGCATCATATTCCATGACGGGGCGTTGCCTGATGATACTGACCACCAGTGGTTTGATTAACATATTGGTCGCGGCCCGTTGTTGTATACCGGCGGCGAAAATGATCTCCAGAGCATTCTGATCGATAACACGGGCCAGATTCTCGTTCAGATTTTCAATCTCATGTCCGGTCAGCAGGAAACTGCCGGCAAGCCATGTCACCTGCTCCTGAATCATTGCCAGAATTTTGACGCGATCTTCTTCAACCAGCGCTCCGGCAATTTTTCCTGATACAGCGGAGGCAATCATTCCCCCCAGAACACCGCCAACCACACGCCCTGTCAGTGCACCAAATGGTCCCAGTGGACTGAACAATATCCCGCCCGCCACTGACCCGACAGCTCCACCTGCCACACCGGAAGATGCCACGGCAAGATTCCTGATGAACTGCGCACCGGAGATCCGTCCCCGCAACATTTTGATCATGTCAGGGCCGGTTGTGACAGCTACCAGTGCCAGAGATGTCACCAGCGTACCCTTCATCACTTTGTTCAGGGCACTGATATTTCCTGCACCGGTCCCCTTCTGAAGCGCCTGCCGGACAGTCGGGCTGGCCGTCGAAAAATCAATATGCTTCAGCATACCCTGAACAACACTGAGCCGGTGGAGTTGCTGGGTTGTGACGTAGACAGCCAGTGTGCGGGTGAAGGTTTTTCCTGCCTGGACAGCAGCTGTCTGCAGGGCAGCATCGCGATCGCCGGTGCTGAGCCAGAAGACCGATGCCGTCAGGGCAAAACTGATCCCTCCGGCCGCCAGACTGACAACCGACCCCTCGGCAATATCATAAGTGACCGATTCGATGGTCCCGAACCGGGTGATATTACGGGCCTGGGTATAAGTCAGATGTCCCCGACGAATCAGCCGGGACGCTTCTGCGGGATCGGTTACACCGGGTACTTTACCTTCGCGGATCTTATTCCTCATGGTTTCAACAGCGCCGGCATACTGATCACGGGGGACTTCCAGTTGCATGGGACCATGATTTCCCATGTAACGATACTGTCCGTTTTGTCCGTCGAATGCCGCACCGACGCTACGGGCTGCAGTTGAACAATATTTCGTCTGGATTTCTGTTCCGCTGACCAGTCTGTCTGCTCCATTTCTGGCATTATTATCACCGAGGATCCGTGCGTTTTTCAGACGGACTCTGTCGACAATATGGTTTCCCCGTTCAGCGGCAAACCCATGTCCCTGCCCTCCGGAAGCAAACATTTTCTCATTTGTACTCCAGGTTTCCGGCAGTTTCATGAGAATCAGACCATTCGCCGTTGCATCGGAAATAAAGCTGTTGTAAGGGCGTTCATAAATTTCCTGACACAGTGTTTCTGTTTCGCGACAAAGAGAGGAGCAGTACCATTCCGGATCCGGCTTATGATTTTCCGGGGCATGATGTACTTCTGTCAGCCCGCAGGAGGCACAGATACGAAGCTCATCCACGTGGTGGAATGATACAAAACGGCGGCCTTCTGAAAAGGGGTACCAGTCACCGCCGTCCAGGCAACGATCGAGAAAATCGTCATTCGCTTCCGGTGATAAATTCAGGCGGTTCCGGAAGAGCGTTTTCAGTTCATCAGGTGTGAATGACAGGTTCTCTTTCAACTGTTCGTTAAACCCTGCCATGTTTCTTTCATACCAAGCATTGTTCAGTAACCAGTTTCCGTCTGCCAGTTCAAATTCCCTCAGCTCTCCCCGGGAAATCCGTTGTGAAATGAGCGTCAGCCAGATGCGCTCCGTCAGTGAGTCAGGAAGGCTGTAATCGTTTTGCAAACTGGTCAGCCACGATTTACTGTTGAGCACCGGTTGTTCTTCCAGTGTCTGGCTGATGGCACAGGTCAGTTTTTTCAGCGCCTGGATCTGGCTGGCCGCCCATAGCAGCGTCACTAATGCAGCCAGCCAGTACAACAACCCGCCCCACCACATCAGTGACGGTGAAATATCGAACTGTAACGCGATCAATGGTGCGCATGCAGAACACGCCATAAGGAAAAAGGCAGTATAAAAACAGCAGTAATACCCGTTAATTTCCTTGCTGATATCTTCTGGTGTGATCCCGTACTGCTGAATGTTTTTGATCTGCAGGGGAACAGCCAGCAGACCACCGGCGAGAGCGGTGGTCAGAATAAATTTCACAGAGTCAAAGGTGTGAGCCTCCAGCGCGATATGTTTACCATCAAGTCCCCACATGAAGCTGATGATCATTCCGGCAATCGTCAGAAATACGCCTGCCAGCCAGCGAATATGGAACAACCGGGTTATGCGTTCGGTGATATAGCCAGCCAGTAAGGCCGGGCCGAACAGACACAGCAATATGAGCCCTGCCAGCGCAGAAGCCGTGCTGATTAATGCTCTGAACAAAAGGCGAAGAATGGCAAATCCTGCGATCAGCAGGATCAGCGCGCCGACTATCTGTAACATAGTCACTCCGTGATGAATATCATGTTATTGTTAATGCCAGCGAATGTGGCGTTGAAGATCCGTTGCGCCGGTCCGGGTCCCGGTCATGATGACCGGGACCACAGAGAGGCGATGGTTCTGTCAGAAGGTCACATTCAGTGTGGCCTGACCGTTATACCCTTCAGCGCTGCTGCCGCTGACGCTGTGGGCATAACCGGCCTGAACGCCCAGGGTGATATTTTCCCGGACACGGGCTTCCAGTCCGGCCTGCAGGTCCAGTGATGTGCCATTCTGTGAGGGAGAGAACGTCATCCCGCTGCCTGCAGTGGAAGTCCCCACACGCATATCTCCCCGGGAGCTGAAGGTGCGGATAACAGAAGGCTGTACCCACCAGTTCACCGGTAATTCACTCACACTGTGTTTTGCACTGTCACGCAGGGGGGCACGGGATGAGGTGCCTTCGCCAAAGGTCATATCGTTGTGGCTGCCCAGGCGGAAACCGGCACGCACATGTTGTGCACTGCCATGCCCGAACTTCACATAACCAGCGTTGTCCTTACCGTCATCAAGGGAAAGTCCCTGCCAGGTATACTGCAGTTGTGGCTCCAGCATCAGGTTGTCAGTGATACTGAAGGGCAGACCGGTTTCCAGTGAACCCAGCCAGCCCCAACCCCGGGCGCGGAAGTCGTTATTGTCCGTTGACGCTTTCATGCTGTGGCGGGTTCCCAGGGCCACAATGTCAGCCCACAGTCCGGAGGCGTTGTGTATCAGATTCAGGTATCCGCCCAGGCTGCCGGCATCATCCCGGACCGTGCCGGCACGGGAGCCGTCATCATCCTTAACATCAACGGAAGAATGGCCAGCAGCACCATATACCCCCGCGGTCACAGACATACCGGCAACCTCTGTTCTCATCAGGTCACCCTCCAGACGGACGAATCCATAGCTGCCGCTGCTTTCCGGCGTGGCCCCACGGGCAATACCGCCATTGTTATCGTGACCGAGATGACCGCCCTGAATGCTGAGACGGACGCTGTTGTTTTCACCATTTACACCGGTCTGATGGCTGCGGGAGCCTGCCACAATCCGGTCATAGTCCATTGCCTGTGTCAGCATGGAGGCATACAGGGGGACTTCTGCACGATAAGCATTTTCACTGCGCAGATACCAGCTCTCATCACTGTCCCGGTTGAGGGAGTAGTTAAAGGCACCGGCCTGCAGCCTGTTCCCCTGGACAAAGGCCCCTTCCTCCGTGGTGGCACCGTTAATGGCTTCAACCACCTGAATACCCTTACCGCTGGTCGCCAGCCCCGACGCACTGTTGCCGGCGTTCACCAGGTTCAGGATGGTTTTTCCGGTTGCCCTGCCGCCGTCAATGACCAGTCTGTCAGCATTGTTCTGTGCCATATCCGGGCGTACACGCAGGCTGATGGTGCCATTCTGTCCGTTCAGGTTTTTCACTTTCAGGGTTGCCGGTACGAACTTCCCTGTGCGGGTGGAGGTGAAATGAATCTGTCCGGCATGGCTGAGGTCATCCACCACCGACTGCACCGTGGCGTTATCGGGGATATTCCAGGTGGCACCGGAGGCGAGAGTGACATTCGTGGGGTCAATGGCACCGTTCAGCACAGTGCTGCCGGTCAGCTTCAGGGCTGTACCGCGCTGAGCAATGACATCCGTGGTGACGGTACTGTCGTTCAGCGTCAGCGTGCCTTCATTCAGGTTGACGGCTTTCTGGGTGAGTGTGGTGTTGCTGACAGTGAGTGTGCCACTTCCTGATTTTTCCACGCTGCCGTTACCGATGAGAGAGCCTCCCTGCAGGAGTGCATCGCCTTCACGGATGGTCAGGGTATCATTGTTCACCGTCTTCCCGGAAAGGGTAAGTATGGCGCCGTTATTCAGCGTGGTGGTGCCCGCCAGTGTGCCGCCCCTGGCGGTGAACAGTCCGCCATTTACCGTGGTATCCGTGGCCGTATCACCGGCGTTCAGCGTGAATGAACTGCCTTTTTCCAGCATCAGGGCATCCGCCTGACCGCCTCCGATATGGAATGCCGTTCCGTCGCTCCGGGTACCACTGACAGCGGCACCGGAATCGGCCAGCAGTACACCGCCATTTCCCATGGATACGGTGGTGGCGGTACCACCGTTGCGGACATCCAGCGTTCCGCCATCATCCACGCGGGTATTAGTGGCTGTGTGTCCGGTCAGCACATCCAGGCGTCCGCCATTTTCCAGTACGACATTATCAGCTTTACCCTCCACAACCGAGAATGCTCCAAGGCGGTTTATGCCGGTAACGGTTGCAGCCGTACTGGTAACCAGTGCACCGCCCGTGTTCTGGGTGACTGCAGTGGCTTCCCCGCCGGCATGTACCCTCAGTTCACCGTTCTGATTAACGGTGGTGTTACCGACAGCACCACCTGCCTTAACAACCTGCCAGCCCCCCTCGTTAATTACCGTGTTCAGCGCAAGTCCGTCCTTGTGCACATACTGGTAACCGCCATTCAGTGTGGTATTCAGGGCCCTTCCGTGTACCGACTGGTCACCACCTGCGTAAATGAGAGTGTCACGGGCTATCCCGGAAAATAAGATAATCTGCCGTCCATTTTTGTTTATGGTGGTGGATTCTGCTGTTCCCTGGACCTTCTGACCCGTGTACGAGTTGTCAGAATCCGGGCCGCCTTCTGCGCCGGTGTTGATGATGGTTCCTGTTGCCAGCCCGCCACTTTTAACGCTCTGGTAACCGTCGCGGTTGATAATTGTACCGGTGGCAACCCCCCCCTCATGAACCCACTGCTCGCCTCTGTTATTCAGCGTGGTGTTCACCGCCAGCCCGTTCAGGCTCTGTCCCCCGCCGTCACGAATAACCGTATCACTGGCTGTTCCCCCCTCCAGCACGACCTGACGACCATTTGTGGTAACAGTGGTGTTTCCGGCTATCCCGCCATTCTGTATCCATTGCCCACCGGTGTTTTCTTCACTGTCCGGCCCCAGTTCCAGCCCGGTACTGATGGTCATTCCGTTGGCCGTACCGAGGACAATCTGGTTGTCATGATTTTCCAGTGTTCCGCCGTTCACGGTTTCACCTGCCTGTACAATACTGTCAGCAGCCAGGGCCGGGACTGACGTGACAGCAGCAAGAGACAGAGCAACCGCCACACCGGCGCCTTTTCCCCGTGAGCGGGCCAGTTCGGAGGCCACCACCAGGGTGCCCGTAATGTGATTCCATACCAGCCTGTAGCTGGTGTTCAGATGTCGTTTCATCAGCTTTTCCTTACAGAGGGTGAATAAAAAAGCCGGTACCCACAAATGTGGATACCGGCAGGTACAAAACAGCATGGTCAGATAAAGTGGTTTTTCCCGGACATAAATGCTTCCCCTCTCTCATCCGCCTGAGAAGTATCAGTCCGTTGTGTGCAATTCCGTTCTGCATGATGAAGAGATTCAGCTGCCTTTTCGCAGGCCATTAACCACTATAAACGATCGATGGTGGCGATCGATACCTGTTTTATCGATCGTTTTATTCTATTAATAACAAGGCAGCCACGCAAGAGAAACAGGAGGAGTATGAGGGGGTTGTGTCATGTTTTCAGTTGGTTAACGCAATGTAATCAGGCATTTCCTCTGGCAGAGTGTTCAGAAGAAAATCCAGTTCCATACCGCGCGGGCAACAGAGACCACGGTGTCACGGACGGCACGCAGAACCGTACGAGCCACAGAGGCAACACAGACGCTCTCCGCCGTGTCAAATATCCGGTCCACCGCACCGGTAAACTGTTCACGGGCCTGAGAGCGGACAGACTCCGTGCGCAGCCCGTCCTGCAGGCGGGTCATCAGGGGACTGGCGGCATGGTCGGGAAGCGCTGTCATGAGCGCACTGACCAGCGTATCCAGCTCCCAGCCGGTGCGGGCCGATACGGCAACAACCGGATGTACGGGCCGGAACAGACGGAATAGCGCCTCCGTTTTTTCGCGAATATTCTGTGCCTGTGCGGGAGAAGGCTTAATACCGGCCATATCCCATTCATGGCAGGGCTCCGTTTTATCGGCCTGCGTCACCACAAACAGTACCCGCTGATGTCCCCGGTGCAGGATGTGTCGCCAGAAATACTCATCCACAGACAGGGCACGGTCATCGGCTTTAATCAGCCACAGTACCAGGTCCAGTTCTGGCAGAATGTCACGGTACAGGGCTTCATACTCTGCATCCCTGTCCCGGCTCTCGCCCACCCCGGGCAGGTCAGTGATAACCATGCTGTGACCGTGGCCACTCAGACGGAAGCGCCGCACTTCCCGGGTGCCAGCGTGAACATCACTGACCGGGGTGACCTCCCCCTGAAACAGTGCATTACAGAGTGAGGATTTACCGGCCCCGCTTTTACCCATAATGCCAATCACGGGTTCGTGACGGGTGAGTTTGCGCAGATGTTCCAGGATGTGACGGGAAAGCGAGTAAGGCAGGGAGGAGAGCGGTTTTTCAATTGCCTCAATGGCATCAGACGGATTCATACATGTATTCCCGGTGAAAAAAGACAAAACCCCGCGCACCGGAAAGGTGGCGGGGGATTCACGGAGATAATATCTGTCTGAAATTGTTTTGAATCGATGGGATTGTTGCGTATTAACATGAAGGAGATCAGGACTTATCCGTTACTGGGTGATCTCCTTCCATGAAAATACGCCGTTATTGTTAAACAGCAGGCTGATTTCTCCGTAAAGGGGAAAATATTTATCGGCTGCATGATTATCAGGTGTGTCTGTGTTTACTGCTGTGAGTATTTTTCAGTGTATTGTGGGGGAGATGTCAGTGGGAGATATTAAATTTACGTTTATAATTATCTTACTTCTTCTGTGTGTTTTTTATAAGAGTGCACACGTAATGATATCTGTTGATACCATGTGGTTAAGTGTTTCCCTTCCTGGTCATGCGTAATGATTAAATGCTTTTGTGACACCATTCTTCCGGTCTGAATATTTATCCCGTTCTTTTTTATTTGTGCAGTGATACTGTCGGAAGAGAATTCAGTAATGTGAGGTGTCCTGGTCAGGATAATATCTGCTGAGATATTATTAGTTGAGTATGTTTTTACTGAGCAAAAGCTGGCTTTTAATTCCTGTACTGAAACGCTGTCGCTCGTCCGGGGTTAACTGAAACTGGATGATGATGTAAAATGAAGGCTGTTTTTGTGTTTGTCGAAGAAGTGTTATTTTAATCCATTCTCATCATTGGCTGGCGATTATACAGAAGTATTTGAAGAAAAAATGGTGCATTTTATCTGCGTCAGCAGGGAGGAAGTATTTTATTGATGTATCAGTATTAAATGGTTTTTGTTATTTATAAATATGTCATCCTGTCCATAGAATATTGTACTCAGCATTCAGTGCAGGAACTGTAGTCTTCTTTATTTTATTCTTCTTCAGGAGGGGGTGATTCCTGAAGGCGTTATTCCCGGTGTTCTGTTTATGATTCTTCCCGGCAGGAAACCGGTATCTGCAATACCCGGGATGATGCTTTTTGTTCGTACGTGGTTGTGTAAAATTTGAATAGTGGATGTGCTCTGAAGGGAAGGAGGGGACACACAGATTCATTTTGTCTTTCTTCAGCAGCAAAACACACTGTGGTTATTATTTAACCATTAAATCAACAAAAATTTTTACCTCATATTGATTTGACTGCTATTTTTGCTATTAATAGCCAGAATTGCAGTGCTTTTATATCTGTGTGTAGTGAGGTTACTATGTCATTCGGTCAGCCTTGTGATGAGTTTCCCCTGAGTTCGCTGCCTCCACTCATTCGTGATGCCGTTATTGAAGCTCAGCAAATTACGCAGGCTCCCCTTGGGCTTGTGGCAGCGTCTGCCCTGGGCGCTGTTTCACTTGTCTGCCAGAATCTGATTGATGTCTGCAGACTGAATACACTGCGGGGGCCGGTCTCTCTTTTTTTCCTGACGCTTGCCGAGTCCGGAGAACGAAAAACCGCAGTGGACAAATTATTAATGAAGCCCCTGTACCAGCAGGAGATGCAGTTATATTCCAGATACAAAAGTGAACTGGCTGTCTGGAAAAACAAGGAAGAGCTTTTAAAGGCTCAGAAAAAAGCATTGTTGTCAAAACTGAATAAAGAACTCCGCAAAGGCGCGGATGAGTCAGAAACCCTCAGACAACTGGAAGTACTTCAGAAAAACAGTGCGGAAGAACCTGTGAGGTATAAATTCATTTTTAATGATGCCACGACTGCGGCAATTAAGAATCAGCTTTGTGGTAAATGGCGTTCAGTGGGTATTATGTCAGATGAAGCCGGTATTATATTTGATGGATATACCCTGTCTGAGTTGCCTTTTATTAACAAAATGTGGGATGGCTCTGTATTGTCTGTGGACAGAAAGAATGAACCCGAACAGATGATTGAAAATGCCAGAATGACGTTATCCCTCATGGTGCAACCCGGTCTTTTTGACCGATATATGGAGCGAAAAGGTTCTGTTGCCAGGGACAGTGGTTTTCTTGCCCGTTGTCTTATCAGTAAACCTGCAACCACGCAGGGGAAACGCTTTATTAACGGAGCTGTGATTCCGGGAGGATCATTAACGGCATTTCATGAACGATTAATGGAACTGGCCAGAGGCAGTATTGAAAAATCCAGTGAGGATGAACGGTATTGTCTGCATTTTTCGCCTGAAGCGCAAAAAATATTTATTGAGCACTATAATGTTCTGGAGCAGGATTTATCCCCTTCCGGACCCTTAAGCCCGTTTCGGGGACATGTTTCAAAAAAAACAGAAAACATTGCAAGAATTGCAGCGTTATTTCAGTATTTCAGCTATGGTGAAGGGAAAATCTCTGCCGATATCATGACGTCTGCTGTCGTAATAAGTTCGTGGTACACAGATGAATATAAAAAATTATTTGCGTTACCTGATGAATCTGAACTGCAGCAGAAGGACGCCGAGGAGCTGTTCGACTGGCTCATTGAGGAGTGCCGCGGAGAATGCCCGCCCCGTGTCAGGAAAAATTATATTCTCCAGTGTGGCCCGGGCCGGTTCAGAAACAGGAAAAAACTGAACGCATTGCTGAACATTCTTGAATCTCAGTTCAGGCTTTCTGTCGTGCCGGAAGGAAAAACCATGTATGTTCTGCTTCCCCAGATAGCCAGTTTAAAGTTGTCTGATGTCTCTGGTATTTTTACCTCGGGTTATCACTACAATAAGCTGAGAGCGAAGTAACCGGTGAGCAGTTTTTCTCCATTATGCTTCAGACTTAGATGATTGATTATTATTGGGATTTCATCACCGATATTCAGATGTATGAATATCGGTGATGAACTAAAGCTCAGGAGCTGCGTGGTGGTGATGAATCAACAGGCATATAACTGATACCCGCCGGTCAGAAGTTCCAGCCTGCGACTTTCCTGTCTGCGTGCCCGCAGTCCGGCGTTCAGGTGCAGCGTGTGACAGAACGCACGGAGAGCGAAACGGCAGG
>OHMN01001965.1_pt1 | contig 10804 bp, 6 predicted proteins | sample 1569361 | NCBI WGS metagenome assembly OHMN01 (sample SAMEA3541508, study PRJEB24748) | human gut metagenome | biome: human gut; feature: human-associated habitat; material: faeces | place: China | collected 2012
ATTGACTTGCAAAAAGTCGATTATTTGATATTATCTCATGGTCATAGCGATCATACGGGCGGACTACGTTATTTTTTTGAATTGAATACGCAGGCAACCGTTGTCTGTAAGCGTGAGGTTTTTTCTCCTAAATTCAAGGATGAACGTGAGAACGGGATGATGCATACACAAAACCTCGATCGTTCCCGTTTCCGCTTTATTACAAAGCAGACCGAACTGCTTCCCGGAGTTTTCCTTTTTCCCTCTATTGATATTATAAATCAGGCAGATACCCATTTTGAACGTTTTTGGGTTCAGCAAGAAGATGGATGCAAAATACCGGATACTTTTCAGGATGAATTGGCGGTGGTATTGGTGGAACCAGAAGGATTTTCCGTATTAAGTGCCTGTTCTCATCGGGGAATAACCAATATTTTGCGTACGGTTCAGGCTGCCTTTCCCGAATCTCCTTGTAAGTTACTTCTGGGAGGTTTTCATATCCATAATGCGGAAAAACAAAAATATCAGGTCATTGCAGATTATTTACAGGAATATCTTCCCCGACAGATTGGCGTTTGTCATTGTACGGGAGTGGATAAATATGCCTTCTTTTACAAGGACTTTGGTGACAGCACATTTTATAATTACACGGGAAAACTAATTCAAACCGATTTATCGGAATAAATTTATAATAATTTGATATGAGGAAACTAATAACTTCTTTAGCGCTGGTACTATCAGCATTATCCAGCTATGCAATTACTCCTTTGTGGATGCGTGACGCACGTATTTCACCGAATGGAACGGAGATTGTCTTTTGTTATAAAGGCGATATTTACAAAGTCCCCGCACAGGGTGGGACAGCCGTTCAGTTGACAACACAAGCATCTTATGAAGCCAACCCCGTTTGGTCGCCCGACGGAAAACAAATTGCATTTGCCAGCGACCGGAATGGGAATTTCGACCTCTTTATCATGCCTGCTGACGGCGGAACCGCCCAAAGGCTGACTTATCATTCCGCTTCGGAGATTCCTTCGGCTTTTACTCCGGACGGAAAGTTTGTACTTTTCTCCGCATCTATTCAAGACCCCGCAGGTAGCGCTTTGTTTCCTACCGGAGCAATGACGGAATTGTATAAAGTACCTGCTGACGGAGGACGTACCGAGCAAGTACTCGCTACTCCTGCCGAATGGGTTTGCTTTGATAAATCGGGGAAAAACTTTCTTTATCAAGACCGTAAAGGCTTCGAAGATGAATGGAGAAAACACCATACTTCTTCTATAACCAGAGATATTTGGCTGTATAACACACAATCGGGAAAACATACCAATCTAACGAACCGGGAAGGGGAAGACCGCAATCCGGTGTATGCGCCCGACGGCAATTCTGTCTATTTTCTTAGCGAGCGCAACGGCGGCTCATTCAATGTTTATAACTTTTCACTGAATACTTCGCAAACGTCGAATGTGCCTCAAGAGGTAAAAACGATAACTACATTCCGTACGCATCCGGTACGTTTCTTGTCAATCAGTGATAAAGGTACATTGTGTTATACCTATGACGGAGAGCTTTATACACAGGAAGCCAATGCCCGTCCGAAGAAAGTAAACGTCGAACTTGTCCGGGATGACGAAAAGGAGATTGCTTCCCTCAAATTTTCTCAGGGCGCTACTTCCGCTTCCGTATCTCCGGACGGCAAACAGGTTGCTTTCATTGTGCGTGGTGATGTCTTTGTCACTTCGACGGATTACACTACAACAAAGCAAATCACGAATACTCCGGGAAAAGAAGCCGCTGTGTCCTTTGCCCCGGATAACCGGACGCTGGTCTATGCCAGTGAAAGGACGGGTAACTGGCAACTTTACACCGCCAAAATAGCCCGTAAGGAAGAAGCCAATTTCCCTAATGCAACTCTTATCGAGGAAGAAGTCTTGCTTCCTTCAAAAACAGTGGAACGTGCTTATCCGCAATATTCTCCGGACGGTAAGGAGCTGGCTTTTATCGAAGACCGTAACCGCTTAATGGTACTTGACTTAAAGACGAAGAAAGTTCGTCAAGTGACGGACGGTTCTACATGGTATAATACCGGAGGCGGATTCGACTATGAATGGTCGCCGGACGGCAAATGGTTTACTCTTGAATTTATTGGCAATCGCCATGATCCTTATTCGGATATAGGTATTGTCAGCGCACAAGGCGGTACTATTACCAACTTGACTAACAGCGGATATATTAGCGGTTCTCCGCGTTGGGTACTGGACGGAAACGCTATTCTTTTCCAAACTGAACGTTACGGTATGCGTGCGCATGCTTCTTGGGGTTCACAACAGGATGTGATGCTGGTATTCTTGAATCAGGATGCTTATGACCGCTATCGCTTAAGCAAGGAAGACTTCGAACTGCTTAAAGAATTAGAAAAGGAACAGAAGAAAGCGAAAGACGGTGACAAGAAGAAAGATGTAAATAAGTCCAAAAAGGATGAAGCTGACGAGGACAAGTCATCCGAAGATAAAGCAGACAAGAAAGATATAGTAGTAGAGCTTAACGGCATTGAAGACCGTATCGTCCGTCTGACTCCCAACTCTTCCGATTTAGGCAGTGCCATACTCTCAAAAGACGGAGAGAATCTTTATTACTTCTCAGCTTTCGAAGGCGGCTATGACCTTTGGAAAATGAATCTTCGTGAAAAAGACACAAAACGTTTGCACAAACTCAATACCGGTTGGGCATCATTGATGTTGGATAAGAAAGGGGACATTTTCTTGTTGGGAAGCCGGATGATGCAGAAAATGGATGCGAAGTCGGATGCATTGAAATCAATCAGTTATCAGGCTGAAATGAAAATGGACTTGGCTGCCGAGCGTGAAGCAATGTTCGACCATGTGTACAAGCAACATCAAAAACGCTTCTACAATCTTACTATGCATGGGGTCGATTGGGATGCCATGACGGCTGCTTACCGCAAGTTCCTGCCTCATATTGATAACAACTACGACTTCGCGGAATTACTGAGCGAATGGTTGGGCGAACTGAATGTCTCGCATACGGGAGGACGTTATTCTCCAAGAGGCGGGGGAGATGTGACCTCTAATCTGGGCTTGTTGTTCGATTGGAATTACCAGGAAAAAGGAATGAAAATCGCTGAGGTAATCGAGAAAGGCCCGTTCGACCATTCCCGTACAAAAGTAAAAGCAGGCTGCATTATTGAAAAGATTAACGGTGAGGAACTGGCTCCGGATAAGGATATTACTGCTTTACTGAATAATAAAGCCGGAAAGAAAACCCTGGTTTCGTTGTATAATCCGCAGAATAAGGAGCGTTGGGAAGAAGTGGTAATGCCTATCACTAGCGGAAGACTCAACGGTTTGTTATACAAACGTTGGGTAAAACAACGTGCTGCCGATGTTGAGAAATGGTCGAACGGCCGGTTGGGGTATGTACATATCCAGTCCATGGGCGACGGAAGTTTCCGTACTGTTTACTCGGATATTTTGGGTAAATATAACAACTGTGACGGAATTGTGATTGATACCCGTTTCAACGGTGGTGGCCGTCTGCATGAAGATATTGAAATACTTTTCAGCGGTCAGAAATACTTTACGCAGGTAGTACGCGGACGCGAAGCCTGTGATATGCCGAGCCGTCGCTGGAATAAACCTTCTATCATGTTGCAGTGTGAAGCTAACTATTCCAATGCGCACGGTACGCCTTGGGTGTACAAACACCAGAAGATAGGCAAACTGGTCGGTATGCCTGTGCCGGGAACAATGACAAGCGTATCTTGGGAAACATTGCAAGACCCTTCACTGGTATTCGGTATTCCTATAATCGGTTATCGTCTGCCGGATGGAAGTTATCTGGAAAATAGCCACTTAGAGCCTGATATTAAGGTTGCCAATAGCCCTGAAACGGTAGTGAAAGGGGAAGATATGCAACTGAAAACGGCTGTTGACGAATTGCTTAAAGAGATAGACAGTCAGAATAGATAGTAAATAGAAGTAGGTTGATGCATATCCCCCGTTACGGAAGTGCATCAACCTACATGAATATATAATGAACTGGTTAGGACTTCTTTAGCCGATAATCTTTCTGATATCTTCTACAATCAGTTCATCTGTCAGATGATTGGCACGAAGTAACTCTTGTATGTCGTACCGGTCTACGAATTCTTTCTTCGCTCCATAATTAAGGACTTTCATATCACTGGCACCGTAATAACGGGCAATCTTTTCACCGAAACCACCGTCCAACACACCGTCTTCCAATGTAATCACTAGTTGGTGGTCGGCTTTCAGTTCTTCCATTAGCTCATTGTCAATGCCGGTGATATATCGGGGATTGATAAGCGTTGCATCAATACCTGCCTTTTCTTTCAGCAATGACAGCACCGACTGTCCTAATCCGAAGAACGAACCTAACGCAAGGATAGCTACTTTCGAACCGCGATGAGCGACTTTATAACGATTGAGAACGCTGTAATCGGATTCCACAGACTCGCCACAGCTAATCACATCTGTTGCGGGCACACGGATAGCCACCGGGTGTTCATTCTGACGGATACTCCATTCCAGCATGGCAAGATATTCCTCTTTGCTGGTTGGTGCCAAATAGACCATATTCGGAATATTACTGATAAGCGGAATATCGAAGAAACAGAGATGAGTTACATCATTCATACCGGATAATGTTCCCCAAAATACCAAGAGGACTGCCGGATTATTATTGATGCAGAGGTCTTGCGATAGCTGGTCGTAAGATCGTTGGATAAATGTGCTATATACCCCATAAACAGGCTTTCCCCCATTAGCGGCAATACCGGAAGCAAGTGCCACTGCATGTTCTTCGGCAATACCGACATCAACAAACTGCTTGCCGGCTTCCTGACGACGGTCGGGAGTAAACCCGAGAACGGCAGGAGTACCCGAAGTGATTGTCACCACACGAGAATCTTCTTTCATCTTTTTCAGCAGATATTGAGCGGTTACTTCGCTATAATCTTCCGCAGTTTCGCCAAACTTGGATTCTCCGGTTTCTATATTGAACGGAGTACGCCAATGGTAAGTCTCTTTGTCCAGTTCTGCGCGTTCATACCCTTTGCCTTTCAGGGTATTAATATGTACTACTATCGGATGCTGAATATCTTTCACTTTAGAGAAAGCCTCAACCAATGCTTCCACATTATTGCCGTCGTTCACGTACATATAATCCAATCCCATAGCCTTGAAGAAATTACATTCGCACTGACCGTTGCTGTCACGCAAATCTTTCAGGTTCTTGTAAAGACCACCGTGATTCTCGGCAATAGACATTTGATTGTCGTTGACAATAATAATCATGTTTGTACCAAGCTCCGCCACATAGTCCAATCCTTCGAATGCTTCGCCGCCACTTAAAGATCCGTCGCCTATCACGGCTATGATATTCTCATTACCGCCGGTCAGGTCGCGTCCTTTCGCCAATCCGCTAGCCAGGCTGACGGAAGTGGAAGTGTGACCGATAACAAAAAAATCATGCTTACTTTCATGTGGCTCGGAATAACCGGATACGTTGTCATACTCTGCCGGATAGAGGAAAGCATCTTTCCGTCCGGTCAGCATCTTATGCACATAACTCTGATGCGATACATCAAAAACAATCTTATCTTCCGGTGAATTGAATACATAATGTAAAGCGATAGTCGCTTCCACCATTCCAAAATTAGGTCCGAAATGCCCGCCGTGTTCACTCAACTTTTGCAGGAGTGATGCACGGATTTCATTACTTAAATCGTTGAGTTCTTGAAACGATAACTTCTTTACGTCTGCAGGAGAGTAAATATTTTCTAAATACATATCAATTTGTTTTTTTACGTTTATACCTATTGCTTTTATCACACTGCAAAGATACTGCTGATTTTAGATTCGGTTTGTATATAGATTACGGATTATTTTACCTATATTACCGACCTTGGAAAATGTGACTGATGATAAACCTAAAAGTAGTAGATAATATATATATTGGTTTTTAGTTTCGACTTTTCTTATTTTGTTTAATGATTCTTTAGTTACTTCTCCTAATAAACTTGGCGTTCGCAAAAGCAGGAAGTTTGACTTTGGCTTCTCTGGTTTTGATACTTACTTCATTCCTTAAATAGGTTAGAATAGATATTATAGCAGATTGATAAAAAACAGAATCTGTAATTCGGGTAATAATGTCAGTAATTCATCTACATACAGTCTCTTTATTTCACCCTATTTTTGCAACGTAGAAAATAGATAATCAATTATTTAATTATTAAAACGCAAGAGATATGAAACGGATTTTATTATTAACAGCTGTATTTATTATGATGCTCGGAACTAATTTTTCTTCTGCACAGACAGATGCAGATAACTTTTATAAAAGTGATTTGGTAAGTGTGAAGAAAGTTTCTTTTTCCAACCAGTATAAAATGAAGGTAGCCGGAAATCTGTTTCTGCCTAAGAACATGAAAGAAGGAGACAGATACCCTGCAATCATTGTCGGACACCCTATGGGAGCAGTCAAGGAACAGAGTGCGAACCTTTACGCAACTAAAATGGCGGAGCGGGGTTTTGTCACACTCTCCATAGACCTTTCTTTTTGGGGTGGGAGCGAAGGTGAGCCGCGTAATGCCGTTCTGCCGGAAGTTTATGCGGAAGACTTTAGCGCTGCGGTAGATTTTCTCGGTACACGTCCGTTTGTCGACCGGAATCTAATTGGTGTAATCGGTATTTGCGGCAGTGGAAGTTTCGCTATCAGTGCGGCAAAAATAGACCCTCGTCTCAAAGCCATTGCAACAATCAGCATGTATAATATGGGTACTGCCAGCCGTAACGGATTGAAACATGCATTGACTCTGGAGCAGAGAAAACAAATTATGGCGGAAGCGGCAGAGCAGCGTTATGTTGAATTCCTGGGTGGAGAAACAAAATACACAGGTGGTACAGTGCACGAACTGACAGAAAAATCTGCCCCGATAGAACGTGAATTTTATGAATTCTACCGTACACAAAGAGGAGAATTCACACCAGAAGGAGCAACTCCTTTGACAACAACTCATCCAACCCTTTCAAGTAACGTGAAATTTATGAATTTCTATCCTTTCGCAGATATTGAAACGATTTCGCCCCGTCCCATGCTTTTCGTTACCGGAGAAAATGCCCATTCGCGTGAATTCAGCGAGGATGCCTATCGACTGGCTGCCGAGCCTAAAGAACTGTATATAGTGCCCGGTGCAGGACACGTAGACCTTTACGACCGTGTAAGCCTTATACCATTCAGCAAACTGGAATCTTTCTTCAAAGAGTATCTGAAGAAATAAGTAGTTTTCTTGTGATAACAGGAAATGTAAATGTGACTTTTGAAATAACAGACTAAAAAATAAACTAATGGAACAAATAAGAAATCAAGAATACGGAGGCGAACGTCCTCTGTTCGCAACCCACGATCTTCAACTGGAAGATGTGACGATTCACGCTGGTGAATCCGCACTGAAAGAATGTAGTAACATCATAGCAATCAACTGTCGCTTTGAAGGAAAATATCCTTTTTGGCATACCAATGGATTTATAGTGAAGAACTGTCTCTTTACAGAAGGCGCCCGTGCCGCGCTGTGGTATTCCCAAAGTCTGCAAATGGCAGATACCTTGGTAGAAGCCCCGAAGATGTTTCGCGAAATGGACGGGATAAAACTCGAAAATGTACAGTTGCCCAACGCTTTGGAAACATTTTGGTATTGCCGTAATATAGATTTGAAGAACGTGCAGATAGACAAAGCTGATTATCTTTTTATACATAGCGAGAATATCAAGATACAGCACTACGCTCAAAATGGAAACTATTCATTCCAGTACTGTAAGAACGTGGAAATCCGTAATGCGGTTATCAACTCCAAAGATGCATTCTGGAATACGGAGAATGTAACTGTCTATGATTCCGAACTGAACGGAGAATATCTGGGCTGGCATTCTAAAAACTTGCGTCTGGTAAATTGCAGGATTTCGGGCACACAGCCACTTTGCTATGCACATGATCTGGTCATGGAAAATTGTACAATGGCGGAGGATGCTGACCTCGCTTTTGAACACAGCAGTGTGAAAGCAACGATTAAAAGCCCGATTCACAGCGTGAAGAATCCCCGCACGGGGAGCATTATTGCCGAAAGTTTCGGGACAATCATCCTGGACGAGAATCTCAAAGCACCGGGAAATTGTGAATTGAAACTTTGGGACGAACTGACTTGTTTTGATTGAAATATGAAGTACGACTTCGATGAAATAATTCCACGCCGAGGTACGAATTCCTATAAATGGGATTCTGCCGGAGATGCAGATATATTGCCGATGTGGGTAGCCGATATGGATTTCCGTACGGCTCCCCCTGTTGTGGAAGCATTGAGGAAACGGGTGGAGCATGGTATCTTCGGATATGTCCGTGTACCGGATGCATACTACGCGGCGGTGACAAACTGGTTTGCAAGGCGGCATGACTGGCAGATAGAAAAAGAATGGATTATTTATACTACCGGAGTTGTGCCGGCAATATCTGCTGCAATTAAAGCACTGACAGTACCCGGCGATAAAGTGATGGTACAGACGCCTGTATATAACTGCTTTTTCTCCTCTATCCGTAATAACGGGTGCGAGATGATTGCCAATCCTTTAGTATATAGAAACAGAGGGTATCAGATTGACTTTGATGATTTGGAGAAGAAAACTTCCGATCCGAAGGTAAAACTCATGTTGTTATGTAATCCGCATAATCCTGTCGGAAGAGTATGGAGTAAGCAGGAATTAAGGCAGATAGGTGAGATTTGTATTCGGAATAATGTGTTTGTGATTGCTGATGAAATTCATTGTGAATTGGTTTTTCTGGGGCATGAATATACTCCTTTCGCTTCTATATCAGAAGAGTTTCTTATGAATTCGGTAACCTTTGTTTCGCCTAGCAAGGCTTTTAATCTGGCAGGGCTTCAGATAGCCAATATTATTTCTGCAGATGCAAATGTACGGGTGAGAATAGATAAAGCGATTAATATAAATGAAGTTTGTGATGTGAATCCTTTCGGAGTGGAGGCGTTGATGGCTGCTTACAATGAGGGCGAAGAATGGCTGGAAGAACTTAAAATCTATTTGTTTGCGAATTACATCTATTTAAAAGGTTATTTTGATGAATATCTTCCGGAATTTCCCGTAATGATGTTGGAAGGTACATATCTGGTTTGGGTGGATTGCTCGGTCTTGAATCAAACGTCAGCAGAAATAGTAAAAGACTTGTTGAAGAAAGAAAAACTTTGGGTGAACGAAGGCAGTCTGTATGGAGAGACTGGTGAAGGGTTTATCCGTATCAATATTGCGTGTCCGCGACAGCGGTTGATAGAAGGATTAAACAGATTGAAGCGGGTACTGAAATCATAAATACGAATGAAAAGAAGTAGTTAGAAAAAAGAACGCTCAAACGGTAAATATAACATACTCCGTTTGAGCGTTTCTCTTATTAAGAAATCTTTTTGGAATGATGGGGGAGAAAACGATAAGTTATATCCTCTATTATTCCATTTTCTATGTGGTACAACCGTTGATTGGTCGTTTCAGATTTTAATCCTCCCAGAGACTCGATGTAAGGTCCCAACTTTATATATTGGAAATGAGATACATCAAAGTGCTCCGGCAGCTTGCTCTTCCCGGAGTACCATCCGACTTTTACCGGAGTGATGGTCTGCTTGTGTAAAAAAGCAGCTAATTGTTCCACTTCTGCGGGTGAAGCATCACCGCCCATGAAACAGACACAGGTGATCGCTTTTCCATATTTACCGAGCAGGGTAGAAAGACTTTCTTCCGTCAACGGTTCTCCCTTTCGGATATCCCTCGCGGCAACAATACTCTTGCGGGCGACAATACGATTCCCGGATTCTGATAAAGATACAACTTTCTCTTCCCGGCCCAAGGCCTCTTCCACATTACGAATAGCCGAAACCATTTGTTTTAATTCGGAAGGCTCCAAAGAAGCCTTATGGTCGGGACCTTCCATGCAGCGATCAAGGGTAAAATGTTTTTCTATCACTGTAGCGCCAAGGGCGACAGCGGCCCACGGGATCTCTATACCAACCGTATGATCCGAATATCCCGTACGTATTCCAAACTCTTCATGGAGCTTGCACATAGCCTTCAAATTTACATCACACATGGGAGTAGGATACTCCGTATTACAATGAAGAATAGTTATTTGATCTGTTTTTACACCAAACCGGTTCAATAACGAGATGGCAGATTGGATTTCCTCCACTGTACTCATTCCGGTAGAAAGGATAACGGGCTCTTTCTGTTCCGCTATAAATTTGATATATGGATAATTGGTTATTTCACCTGAAGGTATTTTCCATAATCCCAGGTGAAGACCGGATAGGAAACGGAGGCTATCCATATCAAAAGCTGTAGATAAAAAGCGTACGCCTTTCAATTTACAATATTCTATTAATTCAAAATGCTGGTTCACAGACAATTCTAATTTCTTAAGCATAGAATACTGTGAACAATCGGTATCCGGCATGTTCCTTTGCTGATATTCCGCTTTGGGAGCGGAAAGAGAAACTAAATTCTCTGTCTTAAAGGTTTGAAATTTTACATAGTCCACACCGGCCTCCGAAGCAACATCTATTAACTTTTTAGCAAGGGCAATAGAACCGTTATGGTTTACCCCGGCTTCGGCTATAATCAAAGTATGCATTAAATCTTTATTTTCAAAGTTGCGGGATTACCCGAATAAATTCCCTTTTCCAAAATATCCTTACATACTACCGAACCCGCGCCGATGATACAACCGGAAA
>OHMN01001971.1_pt1 | contig 10767 bp, 7 predicted proteins | sample 1569361 | NCBI WGS metagenome assembly OHMN01 (sample SAMEA3541508, study PRJEB24748) | human gut metagenome | biome: human gut; feature: human-associated habitat; material: faeces | place: China | collected 2012
ATCTGCTTTCTGAGGTATGAAACGGCACTGTCATAATCCGAAAAATACTGTCCTGCGGATGCGCCAAAGAGCTGCTCATCATTTGAGGAATCAAGCTTTTTCTTTAAATCATCAATACTGATAACATCCTCATATAGCGGATTTACCATGTAGATAATATTTTCTTCCGATTTATTGACCTCAGACCGGTTGCTTTCAGATTGGTTACTCGAAGCTTTAACACCTTCCATTGCACGAGCTTCACTTGCCGCCACAGTAGTTGATGGAACCATTGTAATCAACATAATAAGTGTTAAAACAAGGCTAATTATTCTTTTGTGCATACATAATCCTCCCGGCACGTTCTATTGTTAATAAATAATCTATCCCACAATGTAAACCTACATGGTAACTTATTAATTAATCTATCGGTATAATAGGAAGCTCTATCACTCCGTTATCTGATTTCTTATCATCATCGCTGCCGGTTCCTGAATTGTCACTGTTTGAGTCACTGTTTCCGGAACCATTAGTATCTGTATTGTCTGTTACAGAGTTATTATCTTTGTTACTATCAGATTTAGTACTATTTTTATTATCGGATTTAGTATCGGTTTTATTTACATCATCTGTAGCCGTCGATTCATCGTTTTTCATGATATCTGTCTCATATGTATCTTTTGAAGAACCATCTTTGTTTACATCCGATGAGTTCTTTGAATCTGTCGAGCTGCTACCGGATTTCTTTTTATTATCAGATTTGTCTTTCTTACCTGATGCTGCTGCATCATCTTTTTGTGAATCAGCTGACTTCTTAGACTCATCAGCAGTATCTGCAGCTTCTGTATCGGCTTCTGTGTCCGTAGCTGACACTGCCTCTGTGGCTGTCAAAGAGTTAACTCTCTTTTTTTCATCTGCTCCCAAATTCTTTGTAGATAGTGCTGATGCAGTAATTACTGCTCCAAATATTAAAATAACTACTGTGTTTATTATATGTTTTTTCATTACATTTCTCCTTAAATACGAATTACTGCTATCCCATATCTCCTTGTTTAGTTGATAGCACAGCGCTTTTATAGTTCTATATTACTATCTCTCATTTAATTATGCAATATATAAAGTAAATATGTTCTCTCATTTTTACTACAAAAAATCCGCTAACCACAGCTTCACAGCCATAGTTAACGGATTCTTATTGAACTGCGTTTATTTAATTTACCGATTTAACTGACTATCGTCCCAAATACTCCAATGCTGCTCTATTGTACAGGTACATTGCCTTACATAGATTCTGCTGCTTTGTATCCGAGCTCTGAACTCCCTTTCTGACATATGCCATCGGGCAGATGTTGCCGGAAATAGTTCCATTTGCTCCATTAATTACGATTGTATACTTAGCAGACAGGTTTCCCGGATAAACATTGTTTATTCTGATGCACAGCATGCCCTCATCAAGTGTGATGTCATACGCATCAAGTGCATATTTGATTTTGAGCTGCTCAAGTGTAAGATTATTCTTGTTCTTGAAATAAAGCTTCATATCTGTTCCACTCTTACATACCAAAGCTGAACCGATGTACTCTATATCCTCATTATTTAATGCTGCTGCATCATCTGCAGGTGCTGTCTTAAGCACTGTATCTACACTGAGCGCAGCAACTGCATTGTCTGTGAGCTTCTTATTGGCCAGGTCAGATGTATTTATACCGAAATACAGCTGTGCATATGCACCATAGTTTAATAATGCCTTTGCCAGGTTAGCTTCAGGCAGCTTCTGCTCTATACACTTGTACAAATAATCTGTCGGTGCAAATGAGAAGCTATTGCTTGTTGCTCCGTTGCTTCTGACTGCACAGATACTTATGCGTGATGTCAGCTCTGCCGGAACTGTCTCGTATGTAATCTTCTTTACATCTTCATTATTATATTTCACAGTACTATAATCACTTACCAGTTTATCCTTAGAAGTTCCATCCGGATATGTAATCCTAAGCTTTGCACCCTTATCTGACATGATATCTGATGACAATGTTACATAGATATTTGCCTTGATATTCTCTGCCAGTGTCAATGAATAGCTCTTTGCAGTAAGTACATTATCATCAACTCCTGTACCACCCTCACCTGTGAACTGTTTGCTGACAGTTACCTGATGTCCTTGCGAATCAGTTACAACTACCTGCAATGTGTGGACGCCTTTGGCTGCCTTCCATGAATATGTAGCATTTGAACCACTCTGTACCTCTGTGTCATCAATCTTAAACTGATACTTGTAGCTTCCAACTCCACCAGCTGCAACAGCCTTAAGTGTCAGTGCTGTTCCTGTAGCCTGTGGTGCGCTGCGGTCTGCTCCGAAGTTGACTGTCATACGGTTGTCAGGCTGTGGGTCAGGGTCATCGCCGCCCTCAGCTCCAAGTCTTGCAAGAGGAGCAGTGATTATATCAGTATCCTCTTTTTCCTTAGATGTAGATGCATCAGCACTGTATTCCTCTGTTGCATTATCAACCATTGACATATCCATAGGAGTAGAAGCAATACCACTCTCTCCGAATGTAGAGATATGCATTACACCAATACCGTTCTTCTCAAGCTTAGCCTTTGTCAGGTTGAGCGCTGACATAGGAATTGTCATTGTGTAGAAGGTATCCATTGATGTCTTGTGACCAAGACTTAAGAAATCTACCCAGTTTGACGATGTGCTTGTAAGCTGGTCAACTGTCAGTCCTGTATATCCATTGGCATTGATACCAATCAGTGATTTTCCAAAGAATCCATCCTCTGCCTTGAATGAGATACCTGCCTTTTTAAAGCCTGTGCAGTATGGTGCATCATAACTGAACTCTCCTGATTTATTTGTAGTGAACAAAGCCGGAGTTCCAACGCCACTCTTACTTGAGAAGCAGAGCATTGCATCAATCGGTGTATCATATTTAACCTTTAAGCCCCATATATTGCCACCATTGTCAAGTGTACCGTCTCCGGTCTTTCCAGTTCCCAGGTTAAGTGCAATAACCTGTGGTATATCGCCATTGGTTGGCTTGCCGTTATCTGAATTAGGATATGTCTGCTCTGGCGATGTAATATCAGCCACGTTTACAAACTGCCATCCGAGATAAATATTCTCATCATCCCATGCTCCGTAAAGTGCATAGCTATCGTATACAGGTCCCTCATGGGGTCCTCTGAAATTACGTGCGTCATCATTTGCTACACCCTGTGCAATAATCATCGAGTCATCAAAATCCGCCGCACTCTTGATGGTCTTATTCTTTCCAAGCTGCTTGTCAGGGTTTGTCGCATATTTGCCTCCAACTGCCTGTCTTACTGTGCCTGAAGCCTTTGCGAGTGTCTCACCCTCATAATCAACATAGCCACCATTCTTTTCTGCATCAAATTTCTTCTTGAAGGTGAATGTCTCCGTCTTTGAATCCTTGTCGTTAGACGCTGTCACCTTAAGTGTTACATCGCTGTCTGCAATCTTTCCTGTTCCAAGAGTAACTGTTGCACTGCCTGTAAATTGCTTCACAGGGCCATTGTCCACACTGTAGCTTCCCTTTGTTGCATTCTTTAAGGTGATGGTTGTTGTTGTACTGTCAGTATTGAAGCTGCTTCCATTAGCAAGAGAAGAAGTAATCTTGATATCATTAGTCTGCTTCTCTACCTTTGTCCAGCTGCCATTGATATATGCCATCGACTGACCCTTTGTAAACTCCAGTCCCGCCTGCTGTGCTGCCGGATACTGTGAAGCGCCATCATTGAAAATAATGCTTGCGGTCTTGAAATCATCCGGTAAATTGTATGCATACACGCCCTCACCCAGATATTTCATCTCTAAGCCCGGCCATTTTCCGTTATTTGTATCCTTGTCAACATATGCATAGCAGTTTATCTTGTCTCCCCATCCGTCAGGCTTCTTGATGTATACATCATAGCTTCCATCAATATACTTAAGATATGGGTCTTTCTCTGTCTTTTTGAACTCAGCGCTGTCAGTGACCTCACCCTTTGTTCCTGTACCCTTTACTGTTACAGTGATTGTATCACCAATCTGACTCTTTGCACCAACTGCGATAATGTCTCCGTCTGTATAGCTTCCTGAAGCTCCCTCAGATGTGGTATATGTAGCGTTCTGCACATTTTTAGCCGAAAGCTTTACATCAAGTGTATCTGTTGAAAAGCTGTTTGAGCCTGTTGTAGAAGAAATACCAACGCTTTCCTGATCCTTGTTGTAAATAACAGCAACCTTTCTCTTGTCAAGAGTACCTGAAATTTTGCCGTTTGATACTGTAAAGGTTCTGCCTGAGACCTGATCCTTGTAGGTTCCGTTCTTCATCTTGGTATCTGAATTGATATTTACACTTTCTTCTTTTAAGTTGATGATAACAGTTCCCTCGTTACCACGGTCAATCTGAAGAATCTGTGAATCTTTACCAGGATTGCGTAAATACTCCGACTTGCCGGCCATGGCATTACGGAAGAGATTTACTTCCCTGACTTCAGTAGATTTAAACTCATTATTTCCCTTGGCACCAAGTACATTGTTGCCCCAACGGTTGCCACTGGCTCCATTGGAACCATCCGGACGGCTGTAGAATAACGGAGTTCCATCCTTTCTTGCTGCAATTACTGCCCATGCCAGACGAAGCTGCTCATCTGTCATCCTTGATGAAACACCTGCATTACAGTATGTATCATGAGACTCTACCCATGTAACCAGTCTGCCCGGTGAAGCATGTCTCCAGTTTGAAATAGTATCTACATCAAAGGAATTACCGGTAACGGCTCCTCTTAAGGTCTCACCGTAGCTGCTGGCTGTCATACGCATATACTTGGCATATTCTGACTCAGGTACATTGTCGCCCTGTAATACCTCACCATATGTAAACACATTTTTATCACTCAGTGTAACACCATTTGCTGACTCCTCACCTGTCACAACAGGCCAGAAATTGTTTCTGGTGCTCTTTTTATCAAGAGGATCTGAAGGCACACCGATATGCTTAGCTGTATCATAACGGAAGCCGTCAGCACCACATGCAATCAGGTCATTTAAATACTTAAGGAAATATGCCTGAAAATCCGGATTCTCTGTATTTACATCCGGAAGTCCGCCCATCTGTCCTGTGGTACACTCATAACGATTGCCCCACTGTGTAATCTCCTTAAAACCATTTGCATGATACAGATTGTCCTTGCCACCCACTGCATTGTAAAGATTATCAGATACCTTTGCCAGATCAGGTGTGGTATGGTTTGGAATTACATCAACAATAACCTTGATTCCATACTTATCAGCCTCAGCACACATCGCCTTGAAATCATCTCTTGAGCCCAGCTGATAGTTACCAATCTTCCAGTCAGTCGGCTGATACTGCCACCACCAGCAGCCGTCTGTACCATTTACCTCATCATTTCCCATAAGCTTCATATTTGAATAAGTGTCCTTGCACTCATTCGCCGGAGAGGTCTGGACAGTTGTAAAGCCTGCCGCTGCTATGTCCTTCATATTCTCCTTGATTGTGTTGAAGCTCCAACACCAGGCGTGCAGAATAGCACCATCCTGAATGTCATCTGCCAGTCCATACTTCGCAGCCTGTGAAGCTGTAGCTAAAGTACTTTCTGACGCTGTTTCTGCTGCCTGTACCTGTGTAATCGGGTACAGACTGCTTGCCGGCATCCCTGTAAAAGCGACTCCGAAGGCCAAGCACGCGGCTGCCAATCGCTTAAGCAGATATGTTGTACGTTTTTTCATACTTCTCTTTCCTTTCCCTTTGATTTTTCTTTAAACTAACATTTTATATATTAATTATAACGAACCTAAAGCAATTTACAATATCATTATTATTAGAAATGTGTAGTTATTATAATATTTTCGCACATTTTCGATAATTTTTAATATGTATTGCGAAATTAATCGAAATCTATTTTTAGCATTCCACCGCTAATTGTAAACCTTTATTACAGTTTCGGTTGACAATTGACATCTTTTCATGTTAATGTGTTAACCGTACAAAAATTACTATGAAATTTACCAAAAGGAGATTTTATCATGAACCAGACAGAAACTATAGACTACAAGCATGGAACGACCTATGCCATAACGGTAACAGCGCTCATGACTGCTGTCACATGTATTCTTGCACCATTATCCATCCCGATTGGACCGGTACCGATTTCATTGACAAACCTTGCCATATATCTTTCATTATATCTGCTCGGATGGAAACGCGGAACAATCAGCTACCTGATTTACCTGCTTATCGGACTTGTCGGAGCCCCTGTATTTTCAGGCTTCACCGGTGGTCCTGCTAAGCTTGCCGGCCCTACAGGCGGATATATCATCGGTTTTATCGCCATGGCAATCATTGCAGGACTTGTAATCGATCATTTCCACCAGCCTTGGCTCCAGCTCATTGGTATGATTGTCGGAACTATCATATGCTATGTGCTCGGTACAGCATGGTTCTGCTTTGAGGCAAAAAGCACAGTCAGCGGTGCACTCTCAATATGTGTATTCCCATTTATCCCGGGCGATCTGATAAAAATGATAATTGCCATGCTTATAGGACCGGCTATTAAAAAAAGACTTCGCTAAACATCAACTCCAAGCTTTCTAAGCTCCTGATACAGGCGCGCTACCGGAAGCCCTACCACATTATTGTAATCACCATGTATTCCCTTAATGTGGATGGCAAAGCGTCCCTGTATCCCGTAGCTTCCTGCTTTATCCATCGGATCCCCGCTTGAAATATAGCGGTCAATTTCCTCTTCCGTCAATGTATACATGTTGACATCCGTCTTCTCATAAAAGCAGTGTTCTCCTGTTCTTCCGGCTTTGTCAATAAAAACAAACGTTACCCCTGTATAGACACTGTGCGTTTTTCCCGAAAGCATCGAAAGCATACGCCTGGCATCTTCTTCGTCCTTCGGCTTTCCAAGAATCTGATTCTCATAAGCCACTACCGTATCCGCTCCGATTACAAGAATATCCTGCGGTGTCACAAGCTCTGCATGCTGTTCATTGTAGGTAAGCACACCTGACGCTACCTCCTCTGCCTTTTGACGTGATAACTCCATGACAACCGCAGATGGCTCCTCCTCTGTGATTATCTCTTCTCCCTTTGCAGGACAGACAACAAACTCTGCCCCAATCTGCTCTAATAATTCCTTTCGGCGCGGTGATGCCGACGCCAATATTATCTGACTCATATTTGTTTTAACCTTTTCCTTCACTTTGGATTTTGTGGCTGTTTCATATGAAGAATACAATTCCTTATGACTGATTACACGTTTCCACTTGTATTATACAGCTTTCTCTTTCACCGATACTTTCACTGACATAATTCTATAAAATACAGCACAAAATACCAACGCAAAAACGACTCCAAACACATTCTGAATCACCCTGAGGCTGACTGCCCCCTTTAACCCATAGCTCTCTGCAGCTATAGCCAGAGCACCAAATGTATTAAAAACAGCCTGCCAGCCGTATTGTGCCGATAATCCCACGCCGATTCCGCCTATAATTCCTATGTACGCATAGATTGATGGCGGAAGCAGGAAGTATAATGCCGTAAAGCATATAACCCCGGCAATATTACCGACAATCCTTTTTCTGACTCTGTACTGCATATCCTCCATAAACGGCAGTATGGCGGACATGGCTGCAATACCTGCCCACATTGCACGCGGCATATTGCAAAGCTGTGCAATACATAGAACTAACGGTACGCATAGTATCTGGCACAGCTGCCATTTTGTACGTGATGAAGAAAGGTCAAACTCCTCAATTACAGCTTTCATATTTCTTTTATAGTCTCTGTTTTTATGATTTCTGTAAAATACCAGGCATGTGATTGCAGCGCCTGCAGCCATCCCTGCAATTCGAAGCATATAGCTTTTTCCTGACACATCATATCCATATAACAATAAATAGCCAAGAACCAGTGTAGATTGATTAAACATAAATGGATTATGGCATCCGAACAAAATCAGCACTGCAAGAGCTGCAATGTTTATAAGCAGCGCCGGAAGCGGTGAAAGCTGATTTGCCAGATGTGGGCATACTGTCATAATTACAAAGAACAATGCCAAAAGCCATGTAGAATGTCGGGTATGGATTCCCAGATCAGCGTTGCGAAATACCATAACGCATAATAAGACCACTACTCCCACAATGCTGTTATCCTTTCCCAATATGATGCTTGAAGCAGTGACAAAGGCAAAGCAAAAAACCATTGTGACAGCTATCTTCACCATGTATACAAACGCATGGTATAGTTTTTCTTTCATTGTTTTACTATTTTTCAGCAGGCTTTTAGAGCCGGCCTGATTTAACTGCAGTTCCTGATAAAATGTCATATGAATTCTCCTATCTTTTATCTTATTATTTTATTATTGTAACTATCATGTTCTAAATAGCTACTCATTATAATTCTTTATTGGCAGTTCTACTACAAATCTGCATCCTCCGTATTCCCGGTTTTCAGCTTTGATTGTTCCACCGGCGATGTCTACAATTCTTTTCACAAGTGCCAGGCCAAGGCCGTTTCCCTCGGCTTTATGAGAACCATCCACCTGATAAAACTTGTCAAATATTCTGGCTTTTGCATCATCCGCGATTCCCGGTCCCTCGTCTTCCAGAATAAACTGCACAGAATCATTTTCATGCCTTAGAAACATGGTGATTGTCCCATTTTGTGGACTAAACTTGATTGCATTATCCAAAAGATTCATCCAGATATGCATAAAAAGCCCTTCATTTCCAACATATCTGACCTCCTCCATCTCCACCTGAAAGCCAATTCCTTTTTCAGTCCATTTGTCTTCCAATGAAAGAAATGCCTGACGGATTTGTTCATCCAAACGATATTTGGTTTTTTTCATTGGAATATTCTGATTTTCCAGCCTTGATAACAACAAAATATTTCCAACAAGACCTGAAAGCCTTTGAGTATTAAACAGGATTTTTTCTACATACCCCTCCTGCTCCTGTGACAGCTCATCTCCCTGGAGCAGCATCGTATAGCCTTCAATTGCATTGATTGGTGTCTTGAACTCATGGGAAACATTGGATACAAAATCCATTTGCAGCATCTCTGTTGCACGAAGCTCTTTTGTCATGACATTAAAGCTCTGATAGGATTCTCCAATCTCGGCTATGCGGCTGTTTGTTTCCAGATGCTGTTCAAAATCTCCCTGGGAAACTGCTTTCATTGCTTTACTGAGCCTGGTAATCGGCTCTAGGAGCCTTGCATTGATAAATGATGTAATAAGTCCTGCTATCAATGTATTAAAAATCAAAAGCCAGCCAAGGCCCGGTATTTTCCCGGGCAAATCCAAAAAATGATTCAAAAACGCAAACAACAAGGCTGATATCAGCATAGAAAATGCAAGTGCCAGCCAGATTGCACCGGTCAGACATGAACGGATACGCAATTCTTTTTTCTTTTTATGTTCCATTATTTTTTCACCACCTTGTATCCCAGACCACGCATAGTTACAATTTCGAAATCCGGATTTTCTTTAAAACGCTCCCTGATTCTTCCTATATGTACCTCTATCGTATGTGGGTCTGCCTCCGTCTCATATCCCCATACCTCATCCATTAGCTGCTGCTTCGTAAATGTCCTGCCTGGTGAAGCTGCCAGCTTGTATAAAAGCAGAAATTCCTTTTTGGGCAGGACAAGCGTTTCATCACCGGTCACAACTGTCATTGCATCATAATCAAACTCGGTTGAGCCAATCACAATTTTGTGTTCGTTCAGTATCTGTGCACGACGAAGCAGTGCCCCTACCCTCAAAACCATTTCATTGACATTTACAGGTTTTACCATATAATCGTCACTTCCCGAAAGAAAGCCCTGACGCATATCATCGAAGCTGCTTTTTGCAGTAATCATAAGCACCGGTATCTGATATCCCGCCGAACGAAGCTCCGACACAAGTTCATATCCATCCATAACCGGCATCATTATATCGGAAATGATTAAATCAATATACTCTCTGTCCAATACCTCCAGTGCCTGTGCTCCATCCGACGCACTTTTGACCTGATATCCGCTCTTTTCAAGCACCTTTTGGAATAACAGACTTAATTCCTTATCATCTTCTACAATTAATATCTTAAACACGATTTATGTTCTCCTTTAATCAAAACAAATCCCTTGCCCATCCAAGCAGATGCTGTACCAGAAACACCTTTCTTTTATGTTTTTCTGTTAATTCAATCGGCTTTACATGATACGGATCATAATATGTTCCGTCGTCTAATACCTGTCTGGACACGCTCTCATACTCCATCATGCCATCCTCCAGCTGTTTATTAATCTCTTTACTGCGTATTACAAGCATCAGCTCTGTATCCAGATAAGTACTTCTCATATCCATATTGAATGAACCTATTACTGACAGATCATCGTCAATCAGAATACTTTTTCCATGATACGAATAACCGCCTTCATATTCCCAGATATCAATTCCTGTTTCTAAAATTCTGTTTCTGTTTTTGGCATAATCAGCAGCTCCAAATGGATTTCCGTTATTTGCAACAGAATTTGTCATAATAGAAAAGTCCGGAACCTTCTGCGCAATTTCCTCCCATGTATTATACATCATATCATTGCAAATAATATATGGTGTATGAATTTTTACGCGTTCCTTTGCATTTTTCATTAATTCTCCCAGCTGATACCATACCACCGGTTCCTTAGCCCCGGTGTGGATTGGGTTTGATAACAAGATAATCTTTTCTGTTTCAAAGGTTTCATCCGCATAATCTGTATCACA
>OHMN01001991.1_pt1 | contig 10624 bp, 6 predicted proteins | sample 1569361 | NCBI WGS metagenome assembly OHMN01 (sample SAMEA3541508, study PRJEB24748) | human gut metagenome | biome: human gut; feature: human-associated habitat; material: faeces | place: China | collected 2012
CCAGAAGGCGGATGAACCAGAGCTGGAATTGATAGTGAAGGTATTGAATATTAATCTGGATAAAAAACAGAGGATTTTGGAAACTTGCTGCCTGTTGAAAGAGTATATGCTTCTGGTTGACAAGATTCGTAAATATGTGGCAGAGTATAAGGACATAAACCGGGCGGCAGAGCAGGCTGTGACGGAATGTATTGAGGAAAATATACTGGCTGATTTCCTGAGAAAGAATCGAACGGAGGCGATAGAGGTGTGTATTTTCGAATATGATGAGAAACGGGAAAAGGAATTGATTCGGAAGGCAGAGTATGCGGAAGGTAAGAAGGATGGATTGAAGGAAGGGCAGAAACAGGGTGAAGAACGGGTGTTTGAAATTTATAGATTATATCGAGATAAATATACAGAAAACCAGATTGCAGAACAGATGAAGATAGATGTGGATGAAGTTAGGCATATTTTGGAAAAGTTTAAGGAATAGGTGCGGCGGTTGGTTATACATATGCGGATCCGCTGGATAACTGGACGGATGCGCTTATGATTGGAAATGCCTGTTATCAAAAAGAAGATGTCAGTGCCCTGAACTGCGTTGCTGCAGCCTACCGACCAGATTACCAGAATGAAGATCCAATATTCTTATATCCATATCGTGTTTACATACCGGGCACTGGCAGCAGCGGTGTGCGCGTGGAGTGGAATGTGCATGGTAAAAATGGAGTTTGTGTTTTATAGATAGTAGTGTGCTAAAATTTTAGGAGAGGGTAAAACGCGAAAAAGAGCTCTAAACGAAATAAGGATGGAAGAAATCACCCTCCAAAGTGAATTCTTCCATCCCTTTTCTTTACTCTTTTACAATCCGAAACTCCCTCCATTTTCCACTCCGGTAGCGCATCACAACTACGAAGCAGGCGATCAGCCATGCGGGCGGCATGCTCACATAGTAGCAGCGGAAGCCAACCGGGGTGAGCGCCAGAAGAAAGGAGAGCGTGAGGCGGATGCCCAGGTTGATGAAACCGGAAGCTGCCGGGATCTTGACATCGCCGGCTCCCTGCAGGAAACCGCAGGTGATGTTGGTGATCGTGCTGGTCCAGATGAAGAACATCAGGATGTCGAGATGTTCCTTTGCGCGCCGCAGGGACTCTCCGGTGATGTTGAAGATCTGGAGAAGCGGCCGGTCAAAAAGCAGAACCACGATACTGATGGAGATACTGATCAGGACACCCATCAGGATGGTCGTGCGGTAACCGCGGCGGGCACGGTCCAGCTTTTCGGCGCCGATATTCTGTCCGGCGAAGCTGGAGATGGCGACGTTAAAGCTCTGGGACGGAATGTGTGCGAGTTGTTCGACCTTCAGCATGGCAGCGTAGCCCTCGATGCTGGGAGCGCCGAAGGAGTTGATGAGACGCTGCAGGATGAGGAAACCAATCGAATTGACGCCCGTCTGCAGCATGATCGGAATACTCAGGCGCATCAGCAGCGCCCCCTGTCCTTTCCAGGCGTAGAGATAACGCCGTTTTGGCAGCAAGTCCGGGAAAATATGCCGCAGGTACAGGAAACTGGCGATGGCAGAACCAGCCTGTGCGATCACGGTCGCGGCAGCCGCGCCAGAGACGCCCATATGAAAGATGGAGATAAACACACAGTCCAGCACAATGTTCAGGGCGGCGGAGATCATCAGGAAAATGAGTGCGCCGCGCGAATCACCGTGTGCCCGCAGGATGCCATAGGTGACATTGTAGAGCAGCTGGAAAATAATTCCACCGCTGTAGATCAGAAAGTATGCCATACTGTCGAAACGCATTTCTTCCGGTGCCTGCAAAAAGCCGAAAATAACTGGACGGGCTGCCAGAAAGCAGGCGGCGGTTAAAAATATACTTACGACCACGGCAATCAGATAGGAGACGGAGATGGATTCCTGTATGTCTGTCTCTTTTTTGGCACCGAAATACTGGGCGACTGCGATGTTGACACCGGCACCGATGGAGGTGCAGATGGCGGTCAGAAGCCAGATCATGGAGCTGGTTAGTCCGACGGCTCCAAGGGCGGTTGCGCTGATGAGGTTTCCGACGATCACGCTGTCAGCGAGGTTGTACAAAACCTGCAGCAGGTTTGCCCCCATGATAGGCAGGGAAAAGAGCAGGATGGAGGACCATTCCCGCCCTTCGGTCATATCTTTTTTCATATGTATAAAACTCCTTTGATACAGCTAAAATCATGAGTTTAGTGTAGCATAGAGGATGGAAAAAGTAAAGAGAACGGAAAGCGCTTGTCAAGTGGAAAGAGAAGGATCTATAATAGAATAGATTTAATGTAACTGTTCAGCAGGTCTGCGCATTTACTGCGCTGACCGTACGAAAACATGGGCCAGCAGGCAAAAATCCCATTGCCGTAGGCAATTTTTAATGGATTTTTGCGCGTGACTGTGAGGGGACTGAACAGTTACGATTTAACGAATATTAAGAAAAAGAGATGAGGAAATCTTGAATCACAACATGGAAATGACGGAGAAACCGACGGGAAGCGGGGCAGCACGGTGGGGCTTTTATCTGATGGGGCTTCTGATTCTGGCGATGGGGCTTACGCTCAATACGAAAGCTGGACTCGGAGTGTCGCCGATTATTTCACTTTCGTATGCGGCATCCGTGATCTGGAACCGGAATTTTGGTGATATGACCTTTGTCCTGTATGGTATCTTTGTCTTGATTCAGGCGGCGATTCATCTGCGGGAGAAGGGAAAAGCCGGACGCAGCCTGCTTATGAAAGATGCACTGCAGTTTCCATTGAGTATTGTATTTACAAGATTTCTGAATGTATTTTCAGTGTGCATACCGTCGTTAGAAGAATGCGGAACGGCGGCGTCTGGACTTTTAGGACGCCTGGGAGTGCTGATGCTTGCCCTGATTTTTACAGGCATCGGCGCGGCGATGTCCCGGTCAATGCGGCTGGTGCCAAATCCGGGCGATGGTCTGGTGCAGGTGCTTGCAGACACCTTTGGAATCGGCACGGGTCTGATGAAGAACTGTGTGGATGCGTTTTGCATTGTTCTGTCACTGATTATGGGACTTTTGTTTGCGGGAAAACCGGTGGGAATCGGCATTGGAACGGTCTGTGCTGTCATGCTGGTGGGGCGCGTGATTGCGCTGTTTCATCATATTTTTGGAAAGGCGATGCTGCAGGCGGCTGGACTGGAAAGTGGCAGGAACTGACAGAGTGTGTGGAAAAGAATGTTTCATATAGAAAAGAGGAAATGTGTTTTTACTGCGTATAGGAGAGGTGTGCGAAAGATAAAAGCAGCCGATTTTTGAATGAAATTCAGATACATAAAATAATAGGAGATAAATAAGATGAAATTGAGAATGAAGCGGAAAGCAATGGTAGTATTGGCAGCAGGCATGTTGATGAGTGCGGCAGCTCCGGCGGCTGCGATGGCGGCGGAGAAAGCGACAGGACCGGCGCTTACGGCAAGCTACAACGGGGATGTAAATACACTGGAGGCGGCGAAGGATGCAACGCAGCTGATTGTGGTGATTGGCAACCGCCAGGATCCGGCGAAGAGCCGTCTGGACTGGTATAAACGCGATACAGATGGAAAACTGGTGCAGGTAATGTCAAAAGAGGCGGTCAGCGGCATGAACGGCATTACAACGCAGAAGCAGGAGGGCGATAAAAAAACTCCGGCGGGTGTGTACCGCTTTACGATGGCATTTGGCCTGAAGGCAAATCCGGGAACGATTCTGCCGTATCACCAGATTGTGGACGGCGATTATTATGTGGATGATGGAAACAGCCGGTATTATAACCAGTTGGCAAATACGAAACAGGTGCAGAAGGACTGGAATTCGGCGGAGGATCTGATGGCGCAGGCACCGCAGTATAATTACGGTCTGGTGCTGGATTATAATTCGGAGTGCACACCGGGAAAGGGATCGGCGATCTTCCTGCATTGCCCGAAGAGCTGGAATAATACGGGAACTTCCGGATGCATCAGTATTCCGGAGGAAGATATGAAAAAGGTTGTGTGCCAGGTGGATACCGGGACGAAGATTGTGGTGGTGCAGGATGAGAGCGATTTAGCAAATTACTAATTAGATAGGCTGTGAGAGTCAGATCTCATTTGGGGATTTTTATCTGGAAGCAGATAGGAACCCCCAGATGAGTTTTTTTGTTTCATAGGACATAATTTCCTAATGAAACCCAAAAACGCCGGACAATATCCGGCGCTCAGGTGTCTCAAAATATCTGTCCCTACGTTGGCATTATCCAAATCAGGTTTTGGGTCGGAACTTTTGGTTTCCTCTCAGCCTGCATCACAAGCTTCCCATTATCGAAATGAATTGTAGCATGATTTGGAAAAATAGCAGTGGCAACTCTGGTTTTATGATTTATTTGCCCCGCCCATCTGCCGGCTCAGCATCCGCAGCATTTCCGCCTGCCGTTTCTGCGCTGGGGGCATTTGGTCTGTCAGGATCGAAAAAAGAGTGTCCATTTCTGAGGTTGAGAATTGCGGGGAACCGTTGCTGCCCCGGAGACTCATGAGAAGCGGCAGAAGCTTGTCTTGCGGCGTGTTTCTTGCCTGATCGGCTAACTGTTCCATCTGTTTTATTTTGTCTGGATCCATGGAGCGGAGTCTCGGATCCTGTTTCCAGTTTTGAAATTCCATAGTGTGTGCCTCCTGTCTGTTTGAAGTGGATGTGCCAGATGCACGGTCTGTGGTTTTTTTCTGTCTGCGGGAATATTCGGCTTGCGGGGAAAGGACATGATTTCTTACACTGGAAGATGCGGCAAGGATGGAGCAGATGCTCAAAAGAGCCGGTTGCGAAGTCGGAAAAGATGCTGTCTGCGGCATATTTTGCCAGTAGGATTCATAGAGGCGGGAACCTTCGATAAAATTTAAGACCAGATCGATCGAACTTTGCTCTTCCTCTGTGCCATACGGCTTGATCGCTTTCAGCATATCAACCGGCGAATCCTTGTCGCGTTCGCCCACCGAGCAGATTCCGATCTCACCGTCGGCCGGATCAGCAAATAGCTGCATCGTCTTTTCTAGTTCGCGGAATTTCACAAACAGGGAGAAAAAACGCTGTTCCGGGATGTGAATATAGGGAAGCGCCGCCTTGACAAGCTGCATATGTGGGAGTGAGGTCAAGCGGTCTAACTCGGTCATTTTGAGAGAAACATCTTGGTTCACGAAAAAAACCTCCCAAATCTTTGTCTCAATATATGCAGATGAGAGGAAAAAAAGACGTTTTGGTTCACGGGTAGGCACTTTTGGAATCGAAAAAGAACGGGAATGTTTAAAGAAAAAAAGCTCCGGGACAGGAAAAACCACATATAGTATATTATAAAAAATAAGAAAGAAAAGGATTCAGAGCTATGAACACCCGGCTGATCATTGATGGAAATGCCGTTTATGAAATAGATGAAGACTGTCTCGCCTGCCGCGGACGGCGGACTGGATGCAGACGCTGTGTGGAACCGGGTTCCCGCACCCGGGGACGAAGCACGCCTTTACAGAAATTGGAACCTGCCAGTGAAAAATCACAAACTCACAAATAAAGAAAGATGTGGTATAATGTAAAGAAAGAAATTCCCCTCATTCCAGCCTGCCCAGCCACTTCCTCATGAGGTGTCAGGGAAAGCTGGAATGGGGATACCGTAGCAGAGCTCCAGAGTCCTAAGACAAACTGGCTCACAACAACATTGCATTAGGAACTGAAAGGACGAATCCATATGAACCCATATAAAATCATGCTGGTAGATGACGAGGAGGAAGTACGGACAAGCATCATACGCAAAATCGACTGGCAGGATGCCGGATTCGAGGTGATCGGGGATGCGGAGAACGGGAAGGAAGCGCTGGAAAAGATCGAGCAGAATGAGCCGGATGTTGTGCTGACAGACATCCGGATGCCATATATGGACGGGCTGGAGATGGCGGAGAATATACGGCAGAGATATCCGTCCATCAAGATCGTGATTTTTTCTGGTTTTGATGAATTTGAGTACGCCAAAAAGGCGATCAAGCTCAATGTGATCGAATATATTTTAAAGCCGGTCAATGTCGAAGAGCTGACGGCGATTTTAAAGAAAATCAAGAAAAATCTCGATGAGGAGATCGAGCAGAAGCGGAATGTTACCCTGCTTCGGGAAAGTTATATCAAGAGTCTTCCGGCGATCCGGGAACATTTTTTGAATGATCTGATTCACGGCGGCATGGAGGAAGCGCAGATTGAGGAAAAACTGAACGAATATGCGATCGACGTTGCGGGTGCGGTCAAATGGGTGATTGCGGCGATCCATCTGGAACCGGATGAGAAGGTGGACAAGGCAGTTTCGCTGCATCAGCAGCGGGAGCTGATTCCGATCTCCGTCCGCAATCTGATTGAGGAAAAACTGGAAGGGCAGTACCGTTTTATTGTATTCCATTCTTCCTTTGAGACGATCCTTCTGGTGGCGATCGACAAAGACAATACACAGACCGGGCTGATTGCCCTGCTGGGCGATATCTGCAAGGAGACGAAGAAAATTCTGGGGGTATCGGTTACGATCGGCGTGGGCGAGAGCTGCAGTTCGCTGACGGATTTAAGCCGCCCGTGCCACACGGCACTCAATGCACTCGGTTACCGTGCGATCACGGGTTCCGGCGGCGTGATCTGCATCGGCGATATGGAGCCGTCCGGGCATGAAAAACTCCGGTTCGACAGCCGGATGGAGTCGGAGCTTATAGCGGCAGTCAAGTTTGGACCGAAGGAAAAGATCCGTTCCGTGATAGACGGGATTGTGAGCCGGATGGAGGATGCGCGGGTGCATTACCGCCAGTATCAGGCGTATGTGCTTGCGATCATCAATGTGCTGACACAGCTCTCCCAGCAGTATGATCTGCGGATCAGCGAGATGTTTGGCGTGGAAAATGATTATTTCGAGATTCTGGGGCGCGTCCAGAAGATGGAGAATGTCCGCCCGTACCTGACCGAGGTGGCGCTCAAGATGAATGCCGGAATGGAAGAAGAGCGGAGCAATACGACAAAAAACGTGATCCGCGAGGCGAAGCAGTACATTCAGGACAATTTTCAAGATCCGGATCTGTCGGTGGAGAAGATCTGCCGCCATCTGCATATGAGCCCGGCGCATTTTTCAACGATGTTTAAGAAGGAGACGGGACAGGCGTACATCGCCTATCTGACCGATGTCCGGCTGGGGCGCGCGGTCGAGCTTCTGATGGCAACTGACGACAAGACGTATATCATCGCGGAAAAGGTCGGCTACCCGGAGCAGAACTATTTCAGTTACGTATTTAAGAAAAAATTCGGTGTTTCCCCGACGCGGTACCGCACGGCACACCGGAGCGGGGAGGCATAATGGGTAAAAAAAGGACGATCTGGAAGAAAAAGCTTTTTGACGACGCCAGCATCCGGTCTATGATCTTTATCTATTTTACGATCACGGCGCTGGCGGCGAGCGTGCTGATCTCCCTGTCGCTGTACCAGAGAATGTCACGGCAGGTCACGGAAGTAGTACAGGAGGAGAGCCAGAACCTGATCGCGCAGGTGGGGCGCTCTGTGGAGTCGTACCTCCGCACGATCATGAAGCTGTCCGACTCGCTTTATTATGGCACGATCAAGAATGCCGATCTGTCGAGCCAGTCGCTTGGAAGTGAATTTACGCTTCTCTACGATAATAATAAGGATAATGTGGAGAATATTGCCCTGTTTTCGGAGGATGGGGCGCTTCTGGAGGCAGTCCCGGCGGTGCGTCTGAAAAATGAGGTGGATGTGACGCAGGAAGAATGGTTCCGGAGCGCCTTAAACCGGACGGAAAACCAGCATTTTTCCCTGCCGCACGTACAGTATGTGTTTGACAATGCGGAAAATCAATACCGATGGGTCATTTCGCTATCGCGGGCGGTCGAACTGACACACGGAACCTCGACCTCGCAGGGCGTCCTTCTGGTCGATATCCGCTATTCGAGCCTGGAACAGCTCTTTGGCGGCATCACGACGGGGCGCGGTGGTTATTTCTATATGATCAGCGGAAATGGCGAGATTCTTTACCACCCGCAGATGCAGCTTCTGGATTCCGGCTGGGTGCAGGAGAACAATGGACAGGCAGCCGGCTATTCGGACGGAAATCATGAGGAGATATTTGCCGGAAAAAAGCGGATGGCGACGGTCAAGACGATCGGCTACACAGGCTGGAAGGTGGTCGGGGTGACGCCGGAAAATGCCGTGTCGCTCAACACGATCAAAACCCGGCTTTTTATCGTATTTGTCATTGCCCTCATTTTGTGCATTCTGGCTCTGATTAACTCTTATATTTCATCGAGGATCACGAATCCGATCCGTGAGCTGGAAAAATCGGTCGGCGTCCTGGAGGCGGGCAATTTAAGCGCACCGGTGTACATCGGCGGTTCGTATGAGATCCGCCATCTGGGAAAATCGATCAGTGATATGGCGGGTCAGATCCGCCTCCTGATGCAGGATATTGTGCGTGAGCATGAGGCGAAACGCAAGCAGGAGTTTGATACGCTGCAGTCGCAGATCAATCCGCATTTCCTCTATAATACGCTCGATATCATTGTCTGGATGATTGAAAATGAGCAGAAAACGGAGGCGGTCAAGGTGGTGACGGCGCTGGCGCGGTTCTTCCGTATCAGTTTAAGCCGCGGCAAGAGCTTAATTACTGTGAAGGATGAGCTGGAACATGTCCGGAATTACCTGATGATCCAACAGATGCGGTTTAAAAATAAGTTTACCTATACGATCGAGTCAGATGATGAGGTTTTGGAACTTGCAAGTTTAAAACTGATGCTGCAGCCGCTGGTGGAGAATGCGATCTACCATGGCATGGAATATATGGACGGCGACGGTGAGATCTTCGTGCGCGCCTGGCAGGAGGAAAAAGAGCTGTATCTGGAGGTGCGGGACAATGGGCTTGGCATGACGGAGGAACAGGTCGAGAGCCTCTTTACCGATACGGCGCACGTGGCATCCAAGCGCGGATCCGGCATCGGGGTACGCAATGTCAACGAGCGAATCAAGCTGTATTTCGGCGCGGAATATGGTCTTTCGATCGAGTCGGAGCCGGATGAGGGAACCGCGGTGAAGATTCATCTTCCGGCAGTGCCTTACGAGAAAGTGCTGGAAGAGAAGAAAGTGTAAAAGTGGGGGCGACAGATCAATGCGATATGGAGTGAGAAAAAAAAAGGAGCTGGTGCTCTGGGGAATCCTGTGTGTGGGACTTATTTTGCTGTATCTCCTTTCCTCCACGGATTGGATCATCAAGGAAAAAGAGGTGGAGGTCTACCCGGTGTCCCTGATTATCAGCGATACTTCGGATGATGATTACGTCAACTTCCGCAAGGGCGTGGATCAGGCGGCGGTTGAGTATAATGTAGATGTCAGCTTTATTACCCTGTATGAAAAGGATAATCTGGCACAGCAGATGGAGCTGGTGCGCCGGGAAGCGGCAGACGGTGCCGGGGCAGTGATACTGGAGCCGGTTGATGAGCTGGAATGCCGCCAATATCTGGAAGAAAATACATATGGAACGCCGATTATCCTGCTGGGTGAATTATCACCGGATGAGGAGGTCAAGGGGGCGGTTCATATGGACTGGACGGCAGCCGGGAGAAAGCTGGGCGAGGCGATTACGGCGGAACAGAGCCCCGATCTTCCTGTTTGGATCTTTGCAGATAACCCATATATCGGCAAGGCGGGGGAGATGAAGCAGGGGCTGACGGAGGTGCTGGAAAAACAGGGCTTTTCCTATACCATTGTGCCGCGCGGCACCGATGATACTTACCGTTCCGTCATTGAAAAAACAGTTTATCCGGGCAGCGGCACGGCGGTGGTGGCGGCACTGGATTTCGCCAGCACAGCGGAGGCGGCGGAGATTGTCGGCGGAAGCAGCGTGTACGGAAAATACATTTCCGGGCTATACGGCGTCGGGATGATGCCGTCCCTACTGGATCAGCTTGACAAGGGGACAATCCGGGGGCTGGTGGTGACAAACCAGTTTGACGCGGGCTATTTTGCGGTCAAAAAAGCAGTGCAGGCGATTGAAAAAGAGCAGGAGAGAAGCCAGCTTTCATTGGAATCCTACTATATAGAGAAGGATGAGCTGCGCTCGAAGAAATATGAGAAGATGCTGTACCCGATTGATTAAAAATCCGGGAGGGAGTATAGAAAGATGAAAAAAAACGGAAAAAGCATTCAGATGGCGCTGGCACTTCTGGCAGTGGGCACACTTCTTTTAAATGGATGCAGCGCGGCAAAACCGGCAGAAAAAAAGAGCATCCGTATCGGTGTAACGCTGTACCGGGGCGAGGATGCCTTTATCAACAATATCCGTTCCAGCCTGGAGGAAAAGGCGAAGGAATATGAGCAGCAGACGGGCATTAAGGTCAATCTGGAAATCATGGATCCGAAGGGAAACCAAAATACGCAGAACAGCCAGGTAGATCGTTTCCTTTCCCTGGAATACGATGCGATCTGCGTCAATATGGTGGATCGCTCAGCAGCATCGTATGTCATCAACAAGGCGATGGATGCCGGGACGCCGGTCGTATTTTTCAACCGCGAACCGGTCGAGGAGGACATGAAACGGTGGGAGCACCTCTATTATGTAGGGG
>OHMN01002000.1_pt1 | contig 10581 bp, 9 predicted proteins | sample 1569361 | NCBI WGS metagenome assembly OHMN01 (sample SAMEA3541508, study PRJEB24748) | human gut metagenome | biome: human gut; feature: human-associated habitat; material: faeces | place: China | collected 2012
ATGAAAAAGAAATTTTTTGCTAATTTATGGTTGACTTTTCATAGCTGGTCTCCTTTCAGCCCAACGAAAAAAATCCCGCAGAAGCAGGATTTTATTTCGTTCCGAAATTCGGTACGCTTTATTTTATTTTGACAATTCTATCATACCATATAAACTTTAGGACATCTAGGTTCCATTAGGTTCCCTGTTTTTAATTATTTCTATCTTCTTTATCTTTTTTATGTTTTGCGATCCAAAATAATACGAGGTAAAGAAGCGCAAGTAACAGCAAGATAATAATTGCTGTTAAAACATAATTGAATACCGGGACGGCTTTTTCAATATATGTTGCGGTAGCCTGTACTTCATATTCCACATTGCCCTCTTTATCGGGAGCTTCGTAAGTAGCTTTATAGACCGTTTCTCTCTCTTCCGGGGTGATAATCTTTCCCTGATAGTTTGCCCGATATACTTGTATTTGCTGCTCCACTGTTGCAGTTGCATCTCGGCAGAGTATCCCGTCAGCTTCATAAGGTTCGCCGCTCCATGAAATTCCTGTAATTACACTTCCTTCAGCGGCTCCCGCACTGGCAAGAAGCTGATCCTCATATCCTGCAAGCTGTGGAATATCATCATTTCTTGGGATGTAATTCCCATTCCACTCATAATATGCTGCGTCGTAATTTTCAAAGGTAATTGTCATTGCATTGTTTACCATCACAATTCCCACTGGGTGGATTCCGGTAAAACTACAGATTACTTCCTCCTGCTCTCCGGTGATCTGGTTTGTTTCCGTTACGGTTTTTGTTGCCGGAATATCATCTTCTGTGACGGCATAATCATAATCGTCATACGCCGTTACTGTTTGCACATCTCCCTCTGCGATCGTTTTCTCGACCTTTTCCGTTTTTTTCAAGGTATAAACTGTTTTTCCTTCTGTAAAGGTCTGTTCTGGTTCGCTTTTCAATTCCATCTCTTTTTCTTTTTTATCGAGATATTTGGTTTCTACGAGCTTGTAGGTAATCTCCGATCGTTCATAGGTTTTACCGCCTTCTTTCCATGTTTCCTGAAATTCTTTCTCGGCAAGTTCCCGACTGTCCGCTTCGTTCTTCACAGTCAAGGTAATCTCTTTTGTAAGATCAGATCCCGCTGCGAAAACTTGCAGCGGAAATGCCATCAATAAAAAAGAAAAAGCAATCGCTACAATTTTTTTCTTTTTCATCTGTTCCATGTTCTCCTTCCTTTATTTACAATATCTAAAATTCTTTTTATAATTAACATTGATACTTAATTTAGTAGGAGGTTTTTATGATATTTATACTATTTTTTCTTTCAGCAGGTTTCGTTTTTATATCTCATGGACTTGACAAGTTTTCTATGTCCAAACATGTTTCTGAAAAACATTTTCCTACCATACAGTTTATTGCTAAACTATTTTTATCATTTGCTCTCCAACTTACAATTTTGGCACTAGTACAATTTTTAGTTATTGAAACAACACAATTTAATATTTGTGCATATTTGTTTTCGGTTAAATACATCCATTTACTATTATGCGGATACGTTCTCATCTTCATTTACAAAAAATATCGCTTAATGCTCAATGAGAAAAATCTTTACTATATCGGCAATATACGACACAGCCATCCAAATCCGATCCAACACTTGAATATCGTACTTTTTGATGCCACTACACGATTGGAAATATTGGAGAAAAAACTATCTATTCTAAAAAGTTTCTCTCCGATTCCTGTTGCACTACTTATTTTAAATAATCTTCCTCAAGATTTAATATTTTCACCGGATATCAAATCTTTTGTTTTGCAAAATCAACTAAATATCGGATTATTGGTTATACTAGGCATTTATACTTATCATCTTTTTTCAACATTTTCCGCTCAAAAACAAATCATTACCCATATATCCAAGATCAAAAAAGAACTCTACCTTTTGAGTTCACAGGACTCTGAACTTTCTATTTCCAACAGTAGAAATAATCCAGAACCCCCATAATCCACGTTAATTTCCACATTTTTAGTCCTCCACATTGTACTTTTGGGGAAATCACACGATGGATTGCCAGTTGCAGTTCTCTTAGATTGACCATTTCTCCTTCAATTTCAAAGAGGTAATTTCTGAAAAATAAAATCCATTTTCTAACGAATATTTTTCGGAATGGACAAAAAAACGGTATCATTATCTCCTGTAATTCCAACATCGTTAAAAATTGTTCAATCTCTCTTTTGGATTTCATACAATTTCCCCCTTTTACACATATATCTACTTTGACCGCGTACCGAAATTCGGTACGCGCCATAATGCCTCGTGTATTTATTCCTCACGTTTTTTCTTTTTTCTGTGGTTGTATATTACTATTGACAGGATAATTGTTCCTGTACCGATCAGCGCGATCGCAAAAGGCATGATGTCTGAAAAATCTCCTGTTTTCAGAGCAGACAAAAGTCCTCCCCCTTTATTTGGCGGCAAAATCGGCTTCAGGCTACCTACTTTAAAGGTTATGGTCTGATCCTCATCGGTAATATCTTCGTGAGATGCGATCAGTTGTCCGTTATGATATAAGTATTCGTATACTACGATGGATCGGTTATTTAGTTCAGAAGCATCTAAAGTAAAATCTATAGGCACTGTTCCATCTGCTGTCTCGATCTGCACGCTTTTCTCTGCTGTGATCTGCTTTCCATTGATTACAAGAGGCTTTCCTGTTGTTTGATCCATCAGAATGCCTTTCAGGACATATTCCTGTCCTTTGATTAATCCAAAATGATCTACATTATCACGGATTGTTACGTCTTTTTTTGCGATTGCCTCATGTGTGCCGCTGATCAGATCGATCGCAGTTGTATTAAGCTTTAATTTATCTTTTACATAGATCTGTTGTTTTTTATCATTCGGGTCTTCGTGTCTGCTGATTTCCACACCATCTTGATACAGATATTCGTAGGCCACAATAGTACGTCCTGCAAATGGAGATGCTTCAAATTCAATCTGTATATCCACGTCCATTTTTGAACTGTCTGCTGTAAACGTCTTTTCGGTTGTCAGCAGATCTCCTGAAGGCTGATCTTTCACCTTCAGCGGTTCTCCCGTTTTCGCATCCGCAAGGATAAGCTGCAGTTTATATTCCCGATTCGGCATCAGATTTACCATTGACACCGTATCAATCACAGTCAAATCTACTGCATAAGCATCCTGCATTCCGGTGCTGACATTAATTGCATTTGTTTCTGTGATTTCGGTGCGATCGTTTCCAACCGGAATCGTATGGCTTACTTCTCCATCAACTCTTCCGTCTTCTGTGATTGTAAATTCGTAAATCATTTTGTCATCCCATGCATATCCCGGAATGCTTTCTACCTCTGCCACTGCATAATTTCCCGGTTCTAAGTATAAAAGTCTGATCTTTCCATTCTTATCTGTAGTATAGATCTCTTTATGCTGCATTCCCGGATCGATCGGATCTTCTTTGTCTTTGTTCCAAATGACAAATTTGACGCCTTCTAGCGGCTTGTCCGTTCCGGTTTCCTTTTTGTCGATGATAATTTCCGTCGGCTGATTCTTGATTGTAAGGTTCTCTTTTACAAGTTCTGTTTTCTGATCTGCATATTTCAGCTCCACATCCCATGTCTGGTTCGGGCGAATAAATCCGATCGGCTGTTTTGTCTCTTTTACTACATATTTTCCAAGATACAGTTCTTTTGATCTGGCAATTCCGGTTGTATCTGTGACGATCGTATCAACCACTGTTCCTTTTTCAGCTCTCACCGTTCCGTCCGGCGTTGTGATATCTTCCGCTGCTGTTACGGTAAATTCTGCACCGGATAACAGATTTCCTGTTTCCTCATCTTTTTTCAAAATTTCGATTTGTCCTTTTGCAGGCTGATTCGGTACGGTAACATCTCCATATACAATCTCTGTTGTCTGATCTTTGTAAGCTAAGGTCACTTCAAACTCTTTCGGATTTAACAGATAACCTTCCGGTGCTTTCGTTTCTTTTATTACATATTTTCCGAGATACAGCTTATCTGTTTCCGCTTTTCCTTTGTCATCTGTTGTAAGGGTTGCAACAACTGTTCCTTTTTCAGCTCTCACCGTTCCATCCGGTGTTGTAATGTCTTCCGCTGCTGTCACGGTAAATTCTGCGCCGGAAGGAATCGGTTTATTTGTTTCTTTATCGGTCTTCGTAATTCGGATTTTTCCTTTCGCAATCTCATCCGGTACTGTTACGTCTCCGTATACGATCTCTGTTTCCTGATCGGCATAAATCAGTTCTACCGGATATTTCTGTGTATTTAACAGATATCCTTCCGGCGCTTTTGTTTCCTGAACTTCGTATTTTCCAAGATACAATTTTTTCGTTTCGGCTGTTCCTTTATCACTTGTTGTGATCGTATCAACCACTGTTCCGGCTTTCGCTTTTACTGTGCCGTCCGGCGTCACAATATCTTCTTTTGCCCGGATTTCAAATTCTGCGCCGGATAAACCGTTTCCGGTTTCTGCATCTGTTTTCTTCACCCGGATTTTCCCTTTTGCAAGTTCATCCGGTACAGTAACGTCTCCGTATACGATTTCTGTTTCCTGATCCTCATATTCTAAGGTCACTGCAAACTCTTTTGGATTTAAAAGATATCCGTTTGGAGCTTTTGTTTCTTTTATTACATATTTTCCAAGATACAATGCTTCTGTTTCTGCTTTTCCCTTCTCGTCAGTTGTAAGGGTTGCAACCACTGTTCCTTTTTCTGTACGGATCGTTCCATCCGGGGTTGTGATATCCTCCGCTGCGGTTACGGTAAATTCCGCACCTGAAGGAATCGGTTTGTCTGTCTCTTTATCTGTTTTTGTTACTCGGATTTTTCCTTTTGCCGGAGCATCAGGATAAGTAATTGATAACGGATTTTCCCAGTCAAATTCTTGATCTACGACAAACGGAATATCTTCTATTCCTAATAAATAACCTTCTGGAGCTTTTGTTTCGTGTAAGTAATATGATCCATGTTCCAATTTTTCTGGTAAAGTGAATGATCCATTTGCATCTGTTTCAAAGGTGTCAATTTCCATCGGTGTCGGATAATGCACTTTCATTGTAATCGGATTCTTGTCTTCATCGAGAATTTGGAACTGTGCGCCTGCGATCGGGATTACTTTTCCAGTTTCTTTATCCACCTTTTGAACGGAGAGCGGTGCATCCACCGTATCGTTTCGTAAAATGTAGGAGTACGTTTTTCCTTCCTCATCCACAGTCACTTCAAATGGAACGATGATGTCATATTCCGGATATGGACTCTCTTCTGTTACCGTATAAGTGTCAAACGGTAAGTTTCCACGCTCGGAATTCCCGAACTGTTTTGTTGAAGCAAAGCCATTTTCGTCCGTGATGATCGTGTAAACATCTCCATTCGTTTTCGATGTCAAATGGAATTTGATATCTTTTAACGGTTTCTTGATGTCTGCGCCGGAGTCTCCCGGTTCATCGTTGTTCTCCCCATACTTCACAAGCTGGATATCACCACGGATGACTTCCTCTTCGATCGTCGGCATGTTGTAGGTTTCTACTCCTTCTGTTGTTCCCTTCGATGTAATCTGACGGACAAAAATTTCTTCATTCAGAAGATACCCTTTCGGTGCTTTTGTCTCTTGAATTGTAATTGTTCCAAGCGGTAACGTATTATATCCTTGAGAAGTTTTAAAGAACTCATCTCCTGATACTTTTAAACTGTCTACCATGGCTGTTTTTCCATCTTTGTTTGTTTTCAAAACCCATGTACGGACTGGTTTTTTTCCTGATTCTGCCGGATCTTTGTCGGAATGTACTGCATAATATTTGATTGTAAATTCCGCGTCTTCTAGAGAAGCACTTCCCTGGGGCATGTTTTGTGTCGTATCCTTATCCACTTTTCCAAGTAAAATAGAAACTGGGTCACTCTGCGGATAATCTTTCACATCCACTCTTGTTGTCTGACTGGAATTAATCGTTACCGGATATGTTCTTTTATCCAACGCATATCCTTTCGGCGGAGTAATCTCTTTTAAGTCATAATTCCCTGCTGTAACATTTTCGAATTTCGCATAGCCGTTTACATCTGTTGTTTTTCGCGCAATTTCTATGCCATTTTGATATAGTCCATAAACTGCTCCTTCTAGGGAGTAACAACTATTCCCATTTGTAACTGTTTGGTTTGCGGAGCTTTTTATCAGTTCTAACGATCCTGCAAATGCTCTGTAGACTCTGACTTTTCCGCCAACATGCTGATATCCACTTAAATGCTCCCCATCTGGTCTTGTTACACCATCAGTTGCTCCCGGAGGCGTGACGCGCACATAGTATTCTATGTATCCGCCTGCCGCGTTTACTTCTGTAACAGTTGCCTCGTAACTTGCATTTTTGTGTGTTGGTAACGCAGCCGTCGGATCGAGACACTCGAAGTCTTGTACGGTTACAGCTCCGGCTAAATCACCTGTAAAATTATTTACATAAAAATAATCCTGATAGGGATAATTTACATTCCAGGAGTCTCCGATATAGCATGTTCCGGTAGCCGTTGATCCTATAGTTGGAATCCCAACGGAACGCGTTGTTAGTAAAAAATTAAAACTGCTTAGTTCAATTCCTACCATGTTCTTTGGGGTTTCTAAAATCTCCGAAGGATCTGTTTCATTAATCGGAACAGACGTTTCTGTTTCCTCGGTTTCACCGGAAGTATCTTCATCATTTGGCTCATTTTGAATTTGAATTGCAGCCTCTTCTCCTGCACTTCCATTTGTTGGTTCTTCTGGTAGTGTCACAGCTTCTTCGGAATCGCTGACACTTACTGTGTTTTGGGTGTCTGACTGTGCTTCCGTTTCTGTCGCTGCGTATACCGTTACATTTGATAACAACAATAGACAGGATAGGATAATCGCAATCAGACGTTTTCCTTTTTCTCTCATTTTTTTACTCCTTTCGTCGTTTGTTTTTTGCATGTACCGAAATTCGGCACAATTTTTATCAACAAAAAAACTACCAACCTTTCGATTCGTAGTTTCTTGTTTTCCATATTTATTTTTCATTTTATTGAACTGCTCCACAGCTACATTGATGTCCGGTTACAACCGATTCGTAATGCCCTTGTTCTGGATGTGGAACTGTATAGGTATTTGTTCCTGTTTGCTTCCGAATCCATTCAGAATGCCAGCCTGTATCACCATTCATATTATTTAATAAATATTCATTAGGATCACCTACTATTTCTAGTCCACTTTGATTACCAACCGCAATCTCTACCATTTCATATACTGGTTCACTGACCGTTTCTGTCCAAGCTGCCTGATCGACTACCCATTGCTGTGTATAGAGCGGAATATTGTAATTATGATTGTGTACCGGAGCTACATTTTGATTTCCTCCGCTTCCCGAATTACCTGCATTCGATCCGCCCGTTGTTTGGGGAGCATCATTCTTTTGTGCAGGAGCGGAAGTATCCGGCTGAGATGCTTTCTGTTTCTCTTCCGTTTTCACCTCTGTTGTTTCCTTCGCAGCGTCTTTTGTCTCCGGCTCTTTTTTCTTAGAATCATCTTTTGATGTCTTTTCTTCCTTCAGATCTGTTTTCTTCGTCTGCTTCTCATCAACTTTCTTTTTTTGATCCGCTTTTGCAATGACCGTTTTCTGATTCTCCTTTTGCATCCCTGCAAGACCGATCCCCAACACGCCAAGCGCAAGCAGGATAACCGCCATGCAAGCAGCTACTTTCTTTTTATGGGTCTTTATCCATAATCTTAATTGTTCCATGTTTTTCTTCATTGTTTCTCACCCCATTCTTTCTGTACCGAATTTCGGTACACGAACCTGTTCCGAAAAACACCACATGTTTAAATTATTATATCATATTTAGCTTCACTCACTATAAATAATTTTGGTGGATCTTTATTGTCCATTTTTAACTCCTTTCAAATAAAAAGAGCTTGTACATTACAAGCCCCTTAACTGGTTATGTACCGAAATCCGGTACATCTCTTTTTTAATTTTTACAGATAGTATTCTTACCAATCACTTTTATTTTTTGACTTTTATTGAGTTTACGATTTTTATTTGTCATATGTTAATATTCCTTTTTTGAGTATTAGCATAAAAAAAGAGCTTGTTTGTCGCAAGATCTTTTAAGCATTTTTCATTTCTGCTATAATTCTTACAATTCTATCATACCACATAAAATTTAGAACATCTAGGTTCCTTTACGTTCCCTTTTTTTACCATCTCATGTTTTCCGTACCGAATTTCGGTACGCTTTCTCCCCTACAACTTTAATCCATATTCCAACAAATATGCTATCACTTCTTCGTCTAATTCATCCAGACACGGATAATCCTGACTATGTGTAAATTCTCGTTCCGAGAACTGTTCTATATTCTCACACCAGTTTGTACACAGACCTTGTTCTGTTACGATCAACTAGATTGTTGGCAGCCTTCCGCCGTCTTTATCCTTGTACTCGCCTGTTCTGATTCTCCCTGATACGAATATCAAAGTTCCTTTTTTGCATACTTTTTAATAAATTCTGCTTCTCTTCCAAATACAACACAATTGATAAAATCGGCTTCCAGTCCTTTACGGTTTACTGCAAGTCGATAATATGCCCATAAGATGATTTTTCCATCTTTCTCTTTTTTCTCAATTCCGGTGTCTTTACTAATCTCCCCTTTAAAGTTACTCTGTTTAACATTTCTCTCACCTCTATATTTTGCCTAAATACATATCTCGCTGAACTTGCGCATAATAGTATGTGTCTATAGTTACAGGCGCATTATATAAACATGTGATTAGATAGCTTCTTATGTTCCGTATCTTGCTGTCATTTGTATTCAGACAATTTAAGACATATCTGATGTGTCTCATGTTCAATTTCTTAAATCTGTCCTGTACTTCTTCCCGTCTGATCTCTGCCCCATTTACGGTCAGATAGGTCCCTTTATAGCACAAGATATCCGTAATCAGCTCTATGATTTCATCAATCCGGTTTCTCTCTGTCGGGCAATCATGCACTAAGATATCATACTCTGTCCTTCCCCTGACAGTTTTTAGTATCATACTGCGATCTATCCATCCCTCTTTTTTTGATTGATGGATAGATAGATTATATATATTCTGGTTATAATCAGTCTTATTATTTTGAGGTGTAAAGGCTTTCACTTCTTGAGGTGTAGGATTTTGCACTTCTTGAAATGCACATTGTTGCACTTCTTGAGGTGCATATTCTTGCACTTCTTGAAATGCACATTCTTTCACTTCTTGAGGTGCATATTCTTGCACTTCTGAAAATACTCTACGTTCCCCTTGTTTCTCTTTTTTCGGAGTATAGACACTTTTCTTTACCTCCACCTTCTGGTTAAAGTTTTTCACATACAAAAGATTAGGTTTGCCAAGTCCCTGCCGCTTTTTTTCCAGTAGTCCGTTCCTTTCCAGATCATTCAGGAGCATGATAGCCTTTCTTTTACTACAACTAAATTCTTCGGCTATCTCTTCTATCGTATAGATAATATAAATCCTGTTTTCTTCATCAAGCCATTTGTTTTTTATGGATAAGGTCATGCGGTCAAGAAGCACGCCATACAGTATTTTTGCGTCACTTGACAACTGTTCAAATTGCTTATCTCTTATCAACTTTTTAGGGAGACGGAAAAAATTAAACTGCTCTGCGTCTGTCCCATAATAGTATTCAAATTCTGTCATTTTCATCCCCCTCGCTGCTATTTACGCAAAGCATATTCTTCTGTCGGTCCGAGCGGCATATCTTCCCGCCCTGTACTTTCTACATAAAATCCTATATTTTCCATCTCGCAATGATCTTCCGGGCAATATGCGTTATATCTTCCATAGCGTATCGTCATTTCTTCTCCGTTCAGATTGCTTACTATCACATCATCCTCAAACAGCATTTTCCCCTCTATGTCTTTTTGTTCTGTATAACGCTTCACACTTCCAGTTCTAATATTTTTCCATCTTTCCAATCCCAGAATCGCCCCATCTTCGTTAATAAGCAATTCTACTTTTTGTTTTAACCTTGTATTGTACCCCTGTATGACTATCATTTAGATTTACTCCTTTCCCATAACCAGATAATAAATTATTCATGTGCTTACGGATGACAGTCCTCCTCATTAATTAAAGGGCAGTTCATTGTCAATGTCATCCTGTATATTCATAAATCCATCACCTTCATCTGCCCCCTGAGCTTTATTCCTTTCCTGTTCCGTTCTGCTCTCTGCAAACTCCTGTTCCTCCACGATCACCTCTGTCGTGTACACTTTCACTCCATCTTTGTTCGTGTAACTTCCAGTCTGGATACGACCAGAAATGGAAACTCTCATACCCTGACGGAAATATTGCTCTGCAAATTCCGCAGAACGACCGAATACCAAACACCGGATAAAATCTGCTGTCGGCTCCCCGTCCCGTTTAAATCTGCGATCAACGGCAACTGTATATCTCGCCACCGCCGTTGCATTTTCGTCCTGTGAATATCTCACTTCTGGATCCCTTGTTAATCTACCTACTAAGATTGCTTTATTCATAATAATCTCCTTTTCTCCCCGTTAGCCGATAGGTCAGCT
>OHMN01002006.1_pt1 | contig 10543 bp, 9 predicted proteins | sample 1569361 | NCBI WGS metagenome assembly OHMN01 (sample SAMEA3541508, study PRJEB24748) | human gut metagenome | biome: human gut; feature: human-associated habitat; material: faeces | place: China | collected 2012
GGGGCAAGGGCTGCAGCAAAGGGCGGCTTCACCACGGTCGTGTGCATGGCCAATACCAACCCCATTGTGGATAACGAGGAGACCCTGCGCTATGTGCTGGAGGAGGGAAAAAAGACAGGCATCCATGTGTTAAGCTGCGCCGCTGTGTCAAAGGGATTTGCAGGCAGGGAGCTGACCGACATGGAGGGACTTCTGGCAGCCGGGGCAGCCGGATTTACAGATGACGGGATTCCGCTGATGGAGGGGACGTTTGTCAGGGAGGCCATGGAGGAAGCGGCCAGATTGGATACGGGTCTCAGCTTCCATGAGGAGGACAAGCAGTTTATCAGGGAAAATGGAATCAACCACGGCAGGATTTCCGATGAACTGGGAATCTACGGCTCACCGGCCCTGGCAGAGGATTCCCTGGTGGCCAGGGACTGCATGATAGCCCTGGATACAGGGGCAACCGTGGACATCCAGCATATCAGTTCAGGGCACTCCGTGGAGATGGTGCGCCTGGCCAAGGAGTTGGGGGCAAAGGTATGGGCCGAGGTGACTCCCCACCATTTTACCCTGACAGAGGAAGCCGTGTTAAAGCACGGAACCCTGGCTAAGATGAACCCGCCGTTAAGGACAGAGAAGGACAGGCAGATGCTGATTGAGGGGCTTAAGGATGGGACCATTGACATGATTGCCACAGACCATGCCCCCCACAGCCGGGAGGAAAAGGATCGGCCCCTGACCCAGGCGCCCAGCGGCATACTGGGACTGGAGACTGCCCTGGCCCTGGGAATCACCAATCTGGTGAAGCCGGGACATCTCACGCTTTTGGAGCTTATGGAAAAGATGAGCTATAATCCGGCCAGGCTCTATAAGCTGGACTGCGGACGCATGGAAGCAGGAGCGCCTGCGGATCTGGTGCTTTTCGATGCGGACAGGCAGTGGACGGTGGAAGGCTTTGAATCCAAGTCATCCAACAGCCCCTTCCTGGGCGCCACATTGACGGGCAAGGTAATGTATACGGTTTGCAAAGGAAGGATTGTCTATGGAGATCAGGGAACGGAAGTTTGATGTGATTCTTCTGGATGTGGACGGAACGCTTTTGGATTTTGGCATGTCTGAGAAGCAGGGCATGAAGGTGGTCCTTGAGCAGTATGGATTTGAGCCCACAGAGGAACGGCTTTTGCTGTACCATGAAATCAATGAGGGATTCTGGTCCGCCTTTGAGCGGGGAGAAGTGACCAAGGAAGACTTGGTACGGCAGAGGTTTGAGACGTTTTTTGGCCGTCTGGGCAGGGCGGTGGACGGCCGTGAGGCGGAGGAACTGTACCGCAGGCAGCTGGACGCATCCGCATTTTTGATTGACGGGGCCCTGGAGCTGTGCGCCTATCTGAAGGACAGGTATGATTTATATGTGGTTACCAACGGGACATCGTCCACCCAGTACAAGCGGCTGGCTGCCTCCGGCCTGGACGGCTTTATGAAGGATATTTTTGTGTCCGAGGACGCGGGGAGCCAGAAACCGCAGAAGGAATATTTTGATTACTGCTTTTCCAGGATACCGGATGCCAATCCGCGGCGTATGCTGCTCATTGGTGATTCACCTGCGTCCGATATCAAAGGCGGAATGGCCGCAGGCACGTATACGTGCTGGTATAACCCCGGCGGACAGACGCTGCCTGAGGGCATACGGGCGGATTATGAAGTGGGGAGCCTTAAGGAGCTTATGAATCTTTTGTAGGCTCCTGTTCTGCCCTGAATTTTGGGGAGGGGGACAGCGGCGCGGATCTTTGTCAGTTTTGCCATATAAAATGTCCTTTACACAAACGCTTTAGTGTGCTAATATGATAGCGTGTCAAAAGACCGTGAGGAGCCGCTGGACTTGAAACAGCGGAATAAGAGGAGGACGTTTATTATGAAAAAGAGACTTTTTAGCCTGGCCCTTGCATCTGTGATGGCATTATCCCTGGCAGGATGCGGCGGTTCAAAGGAAGCAGCCACAGAGGCAGAGACAAAGGCAGAAACAGAGCAGACAGCAGCAGACACTTCTGCCAAGGCTGAGGATACCACCGCGCAGGAGGAGACAAAAGCAGAGAGCGAAGCCGCGTCAGAGGCTGTTTCAGAAAGCGCCGGAGGAACATTGATAGTAGGATTTGACCAGGATTTCCCGCCCATGGGATTCATGGGGGACAACGGTGAATATACAGGATTTGACCTGGAGCTGGCCAAGGAAGTGGCAGAGCGTCTGGGACTGGAATATACGGCACAGCCCATTGCCTGGGATTCCAAGGACATGGAGCTGGAGGCAGGCAATATCGACTGTATCTGGAACGGATTTACCATGACAGGGCGTGAGGACGACTATACATGGTCAGAGCCGTACATGGCCAACACCCAGGTATTTGTTGTGGCTAAGGATTCCGGTATAGCCAGCCAGGCAGACCTGGCAGGCAAGATTGTGGAGTGCCAGGTGGATTCCTCTGCAGAGGCAGCGTTAAAGGAGGTCCCGGACCTGACGGCTACCTTCAAGCAGCTGCTTACCACGGCTGATTATAACTCGGCTTTCATGGATTTGGAGCAGGGCGCGGTGGACGCCATTGCCATGGACGTAATCGTGGCCGGATATCAGATTCAGCAGAGAAACGCTGACTTCATTATCCTGGAGGACAGCCTGTCCGCAGAGGAGTACGGAGTTGGATTCAAGAAGGGCAACACGGAACTTCGCGACAAGGTACAGGCCACCCTGGAAGAGATGGCTGCGGACGGCACGCTTAAGTCCGTATCCGAGAAGTGGTTTGGCGAGGACGTAACTACGATTGGCAAGTAATAAAGGCCGCTGTCTGGACCTGCTGTCCTGCCGGATAATCCGGCGGCAGCTTGTTTAACAGCGGCTTTATACGGCATAAATGTTAAAGGCAGGTAAGAAGTTATGGGTAAAATGACAATCCAGCAGATGTTGATTCAGTTGGCAGGAGGTATGGGAACCAGTATCCAGATATTCCTGGTGACGCTTATCTTTTCCCTCCCTCTGGGCCTTTTGGTGGCCTTTGGTCGTATGTCCAAAAACCGGCTGCTCCAGGCCGTTGTCAAGGTATACATATCCATCATGAGAGGCACGCCCCTGATGCTGCAGCTTATGGTGGTGTATTTCGGACCCTATTACCTGTTCCGCATCAAGGTGGGCAGCGGCTACCGGCTGTGGGCCACCTTCATTGGATTTGTGATCAACTATGCTGCCTATTTTGCTGAAATCTACAGAAGCGGCATCCAGTCCATGCCTGTGGGCCAGTACGAGGCGGCTCAGATTCTGGGCTACAGCCGGTTCCAGACCTTCTTCAAAATCATACTGCCCCAGGTCATCAAACGGATTCTTCCGTCTGTGACCAACGAGGTCATCACCCTGGTCAAGGACACCTCCCTGGCCTTTACCCTCAGCGTGGCGGAGATGTTTTCCATAGCCAAGGCCCTTGCGGCGTCCCAGACCAATATGATTCCCTTTGTGGCGGCCGGTCTGTTCTACTACATTTTCAACCTGGTAGTGGCAGTTGTGATGGAGTGGGTTGAGAAGAAGATGGATTATTACCGTTAGGAACAGGAGGATTGTGGATTATGAAGCTGCTGGAATTAAATCATGTGGAAAAGTCATTTGACGGCCTGGGCGTCATAAAGGATATATCCCTCAGTGTGGAGGAGGGGGAAATCGTTTCTGTCATCGGTCCCTCGGGTTCGGGAAAATCCACCCTGCTGCGGTGCGCCACCATGCTGGAGACCATGGACAGCGGGGAAGTGATATACCTGGGAAAGCGGGCGGCCTGGACAGAGGACGGAAGGGCCGTGTACGCCTCAAAAAAGGATTTAAAGGAAATCCAGAGCCAGTACGGCCTGGTGTTCCAGAATTTCAACCTGTTCCCCCATTACTCTGTTATGAAGAACATCACGGATGCTCCCATCCATGTGCAGAAAAGGGATAAGGCGCAGGTCTATGAGGAAGCCAGGGCACTGCTTAAAAAGATGGGGCTGGAGGACAAGGAAAATGCGTATCCGTGCCAGCTGTCCGGCGGCCAGTGCCAGCGCGTGGCCATTGCCAGGGCATTGGCGCTGAATCCCAAGATACTGTTTTTTGACGAACCCACCTCAGCCCTGGACCCGGAGCTCACCGGTGAGGTTCTCAAGGTGATTAAGTCCCTGGCAGACCTTGACATCGCCATGGTGATTGTCACTCATGAGATGGCCTTTGCAAGGGATATATCGGACCGCGTGGTATTCATGGCGGGCGGTGTCATTGTGGAGGAGGGCACGCCGGAGCAGGTGTTTGCTTCGGATAATGAGAGGACCCAGAGCTTTTTGGGGCGGTATGGGGCTTTGCTGAATTAGTTTTAAACAAAATGGTATACTCAGCCAGATATGATAAAAGGCATCCAGGACCATGACAACATGGCAGGGATGCCTTTTTTTCGATGCCGGGCTTATGGCCTCAGGAACAGGTGGTTATTTTGTTAGTACCATTTTCAGGCCGTATATTTTATTTGACAGTAGTATGCTATACTTTTAGAATCAACATTATACAGCAGTCGGAAAGGAGAAAAGAGATGTTTAAATTAGGCGCAATTACAGTGGGGCAGTCTCCAAGGACAGACGTGACAGATGACATTATGGGGATATTCCAGGGGAAGGTTGAAATTCTGGAACGGGGGGCTTTGGATGGCCTGACGGTGGAGGATATAGACAAACTGGCCCCGGATGCGGGGGAGTATGTCCTGGTCTCCCGGATGCGGGACGGCAGCCAGGTTTCGTTTTCCGAGCAGAAGATCCTGCCTCGTATCCAGGAGTGTATCGAACAGCTGGAGGCAGAGGGAGTCAAGATGATTCTGTTCTTTTGTACGGGTGAGTTTGACTATAAATTCAAATCCCGGGTTCCTCTTATATTCCCCTGCGACCTTATAAGCCGGCTGATTCCTGTTCTCTGCGGGGACAGACAGCTGATTGTGGTGACACCCACCCAGAGACAGGTACAACAGTCCCAGGAAAAATGGAGGAAATATGTAAACGACGTGGTGACAGTGGCGGCTTCCCCGTACGGGGGATGGGAGGAAATAGAACAGGCATGCAGAAAAATCAGCGCACTTCAGGGGCCTCTGGTTGTCATGGACTGCATCGGATATTCCTTTGCCATGAAGCGGGAGGTTGCAGAAAAAACAGGGAAGACAGTGGTCCTTTCCCGCACCATGGCGGCCCGGGTGATATCGGAATTGTCAGATATCTGAGACCGGACTGTGAGCTGAGAAAAGGCAAAAAGGCAAAAATGTATGCACACCAAGGACATAAGTGTATACAAAGACGACAAAAACAGAAAGAATCATGCATAATGCATATTAAAAAACTTAAATATCATGCATGATGCAATTGTAAGGATAGTGCAGTTTTGATATGATGATTAAAATAAATAATTTAGATTCTGGATGAGGACACATGAATATCATGGATAACAGGTATACCCTTACAAGGGCCGGAGAATTAAGCGATGAGCTGATCTCCATACGAAGGAAAATTCATCAAAACCCTGAAATTGGATTTGACCTTCCGGAAACAACTGCCCTTGTGGCAGAGAAATTAAAGGCATATGGAATTGAATTCAAGAAAGTAGGAAAAGCGGGAATCAGCGCGGTTCTTGGTAACGCTGAAGCGGGCGGGAAAACATTTCTTCTGAGAGCTGATATGGACGCCCTTCCCTTTGAGGAATTGACCGGTCTCACGTTTGCCTCCAATAACGGCTGTATGCATGCCTGCGGTCATGACATTCATACCAGTGCCCTTCTGGGAGCTGCCAGGATATTAAAAGAGCGGGAAGGCGAGCTGAGAGGAAGGGTCAAGCTGATGTTCCAGCCCTGCGAGGAAGATGTGGGCGGAGCTGCCGACATGGTTGAGGCAGGCGTTCTTGAAAATCCTTCCGTGGACGGCGCCATGGCCCTGCATGTGGTCCATCACAGTATGGGCAGTGTGGGATACAGTACCGGAGCGGCTTGTGCGTCCAGTGATGTGTTCACAATCACCATACACGGGGAGGGCGGACATGGGGCTGTTCCGGACAGCTGCATTGACCCTATCAACGCAGCCGTACATATCCATATGGCCCTGCAGGCCTTAAACAGCCGGGAAACCCATCCCGATGAAATGCTGGTACTGACAATCTGCGAATTCCATTCAGGAGCCGCAGCCAATGTATTTTCCGATACGGCAGTTATGCGCGGCACCATCCGCACCAGGAACCAGAAGGTGCGGGAATATGCCAGGAGACGTCTGGAGGAAATATCGTCAACAGTGGCATCCGCTTTTGGGGCATCTGCCCGGGTGGAATATCTCTATTCCGGTGTCCCGCCCATGGTAAATGACCAGGAGCTTCTGGAAGAGGCAGCGGGATATATTGACCGCCTGCTGGGACCGGGAACCTGTTATGAACTGCCAAGGATGACTGGTTCGGAGGACTTTTCGGTACTGTCACAGCTTGTGCCCAGTGTGCTTTTCTGGGTCGGAACCGGTTCGCAGGAGGAAGGATATCCTTACGGGGTGCACAATCCCAAAGTCACATTCAGCGAGGACATGATACCGGTAATGTCGGCCATCTATGCAGAGGTTGCCATATGCTGGTTAAATAATCATCCGAATTGAAGATATAAAACGATAGTTAAAGGGGACTATGTTTTGCTTTGACTATCGTTTTTTTTATAAAATTTTACAAAAGGGCAGCAAAAACAAAAAAAGAGAGGAGTAATAACTTATGAAAAAAAGATGGATGGTAAGCCTGATGGCAGTGGCAATGGCCGTATCCATGGCAGCGTGCGGCAAAAGTTCGGGGGGCGGCACAGAAAATGCAGGCAGCAGCGCGCCCGCAGGGACCACGGCAGCGGAAGCGGGGGCCAGCGGGGAGACACAGACCGCTGATGCCGGTGAGCCGGTGGACGGCGGGGTACTGACAATATCACTTTCCTCATCGCCTAAAAATCTGGATCCTGTGAAATATACAGGTACATATGAATCACAGATTATCGGAAGCGTATGTGACACACTGGTGGAGTATAACAGCAGCCTGACTGAGATCATGCCCTCTATCGCGGCTTCCTGGGAGGTCAGCGATGATGGAAAAGAGTATACCTTCAAGCTGAGGGATGATGTGTATTTCCAGCCGGGACAGTATCAGGACGGCAGGCAGGTAACGGCAGAGGATATCAAGTATTCCCTGGAGCGTTCTCATGAGCTGTCTGCTATGAACAGGCTGGACATGTTGGATCACTGTGAAGTGATAAGCGATACGGAAGTGAAATGTGTCCTGGAAAATCCCAACGCGGTTTTCCTTACTGCCCTTACCGATGCGGGCAATGTAATTGTCCCCAAAGAGGAAGTGGAGGGATGGGGAGATGATTTCGGAACCCATCTGGTAGGAAGCGGTCCATTTGCGCTGAAGGAATTCAAGCTGGACCAGCAGGCCACCCTGGTGAGAAATGAAAAGTACTGGGCACAGAAGCCTCACCTGGACGGGGTGGTATTCCGTCCTGTCAGCGACGGAAACCAGGCAGTGAATGCCCTGAGGACCGGAGAGGTCAATGTGGCTACCAGCCTTACGGGAGAGGCCGTGCAGGTGGCAAGGGATGATGACACCGTCAAGCTTTTGGAGATGCCGGGGCTTCATGTATCCTACCTGTACTTTAACATGGTAAATGGGCCTACCAAGGATCCGAAGGTCCGCGAAGCCCTGATCAAGGCTGTAAACGTGGAGGAACTGACAGGCGGCGTGTACCAGTATGGCGAGGCTGTGCCTGCATCCCTTCCGCTGCCTCCGGGCTCCTGGGGATACGACGAGGCTGTAAAGGCAGAGGTTCCAACCTATGATCCGGAAGCAGCCAAGGCGCTTCTGGCAGAGGCAGGTTATCCGGACGGATTTGATTTGAACCTGTATATTTCCAATACGCCTACCAGGGTTAAGATGGCAACCCTGTTCCAGGCATACCTGCAGCAGAACCTGAACGTGAATGTAAACATTAATACCAGTGAGTGGGGAACCTTCAGCGAGATTGGCGCTTCCGGACAGGCAGATGTGTTTGGTATGTCATGGACATGGTATCCGGATCCCTACTTCTTCTTAAACAAGCTGTTCTACAGCGGAGAAATCGGTTCCCTGGGCAACGGCCAGGGTTACAATAATCCTGAGGTTGATAAATGCCTGGAGAACGCCCTGCTGACAACAGACCAGAATGAGCGCGCAGACCTGTACAAGAAGGCGTTAGCCCTGATCGTGAAGGATATGCCCGGTATATTCTATGCCAATGAGAATGTGGAGTGGGGTGTGACGCCCAATGTCCAGGGACTGGTCCAGAGGGCTGACGGCAAGGTAAAGATCTGTACAACCGATATTAACGTATGGCTTTCAAAGTAAGGTTCGCAAGCAACGGTATTATATCAGTACCGGCTTGATGGAACCGGCACCGGGGATGCCGTCTTATGGCGGCATTCCTGTCTCAAAAGGAGTTTGGTGACATCTATGTTAAAGACTTTAATTAACCGATGCCTGCAGATCATACCAGCCCTGTTTGTGGTGGTGACCCTGACCTTCGTACTTACGAGGATGATTCCGGGTGACCCGGCCCGGGCCGTGGCAGGTCCCCAGGCTTCCGTGCAGGACGTGGAAAAGCTGCGGGAAAGCATGGGGCTTAACGAACCAATGCTGGTTCAGTACAAAGACTATGTCCTCGGCGTTTTGCAGGGGGACTTCGGGACATCCTATTCCTACAACCAGCCGGTCTTAAAGCTTGTGGCGGAGAGGATACCCAATACACTTCTGCTGGCAATTCCCTCCATAGCGGTTGCGCTTTTGATAGGCATGGTGATTGGTGTGGTCAGCGCGGTAAAGCAGGGTTCTCTGTTTGATTACATATTTATGATACTTGCACTGATTGGGGTTTCCATGCCTATTTTCTGGATGGGCCTTATGCTGGTACTGACCTTCAGCGTCCGGCTTGGGTGGCTTCCGGCCCTGGGCATGGGAACCTTTGAAAACGGCCTGGGGGATGTGATACGCCACATGGTCCTTCCCTGTTTCTGTCTGTCCACCATACCAATGGCAACCTTTGCCAGAATCACCCGTTCCAGTATCCTGGAATCCATTTCAAGCGATTCCATACGGGCCATCAGAGCCAGAGGAATCAGGGACGCCATTGTTATATGGAAGTACGCTTTAAAGAGCGCCCTTCCTCCCATCGTCACAGTCCTTGGCCTTCAGCTGGCATCCTGTTTTGCAGGCGCCATCCTGACGGAAAACGTGTTTTCCTGGCCCGGCATGGGATCACTGATGGTGGGCGCCATTGACAACCGTGATTATATGCTGATTCAGGGCGCTGTTCTTGTAATCGCGCTGGCATTTGTCCTGGTAAATCTGGCGGTAGATATTGTATACATGCTGATCAATCCAAGAGTCAGCTACGAAGGGGGTAGCTAAATGAAAAAGACAGATATAGCCGCATCCCAACCGTCTTACGAGGAGATCCTCAGGAAGGAACGGAGGGCCAACAGCGCCTGGAATAAGCTGAGACGGAATAAGACAGCTATGATTGGACTGTTCATCATTGTGATTATGACCGCCATTGCTGTATTTGCCCCGTTCATCACAGGGGGAAAGCCCAATGAGATACATCCCATTGACGCATATCTGGGCTTCTTTGAGAAGGGGCACCTGTTCGGCACGGATGAAGCCGGAAGGGATTTGTTTACAAGAATATGCTACGGGGCCAGGGTCTCTCTTCTGGTTGCAGTGGGAGCCACGGTACTGGGAGGTGTCATCGGGGTGGCCCTGGGACTTATATCGGGTTACGCCGGCGGCGTGGTGGATGCGGTCATTATGCGCTGCATGGACGGCGTCATGGCATTTCCTTTTATCCTGCTGTCCATTATCCTTATGACGGTACTGGGGGATGGTATATTCAATGTGATCCTGGCAATCGGAATTGCGGTTGTACCGCGCTTTTCCAGGGTGGTCAGAGGCCAGGTGCTCATAGTGAAAAAGGAGGAGTACTGCAATGCAGGCAGGGTCATCGGCATTTCCAATACCAGGATGCTGCTTCACCATATACTGCCCAATACAGTGAGTGAGGTCATTGTGTATGCTACCCTTAACACTGCCAGCGCAATCATATCAGAGGCATCCTTAAGCTTCCTTGGACTGGGCATCAAGCTGCCCACAGCTTCCTGGGGAAGTATTCTGAGGTCGGGAAGGGACTGCCTGAACACGGCGCCCCATATCGCAGGTATCTCAGGCTGCTTTATTTTGCTGACAGTTATCGGCTTTAATCTGCTGGGAGACGGTATACGCGATGTACTGGATCCCAAGATGAGGAGGTAGCCATGAGAGAAGAATTGAAAAGACAGGTCGGGACGTGTATAGACCGATGTTCCGGGGAGCTTACGGAGCTGGCAGATACCATCTGGAACAATCCGGAATATAATTTTAAAGAGTATAAGGCATGCCGGTCCATTACCGGACTGCTTGAGAAGCACGGTTTTGATGTGGAGCGGG
>OHMN01002011.1_pt1 | contig 10508 bp, 7 predicted proteins | sample 1569361 | NCBI WGS metagenome assembly OHMN01 (sample SAMEA3541508, study PRJEB24748) | human gut metagenome | biome: human gut; feature: human-associated habitat; material: faeces | place: China | collected 2012
TCATTGAGTACCTCCTCATACAACTTCTCCCCGTCTCGCAATCCCGTGAACCGGATCTCGATTCCCTTCACCCCGCTCAGACGAATCATCCGCTCAGCCAGATCCACGGTCCGTACAGGTTTACCCATATCGAACACGAAGATCTCTCCCCCATTACCCATCGTACCGGCCTCTAGGACCAGCTTACAAGCCTCCGGTATCAGCATGAAGAAACGAATGATATCCTTGTGCGTCACCGTCACCGGACCGCCCCGCTTGATCTGCTCCTTGAATAACGGGATCACGGAACCGTTCGATCCCAGCACATTGCCGAAACGAGTCGTCACGAATTGCGTGCGACCGCTCACCTTCCCATCCTTGATGGCTTGATCCAAGCTCTGCACGTAGATCTCGCAAATACGTTTCGAGCAGCCCATCACGTTCGTGGGATTCACCGCTTTGTCGGTCGATACCATAACGAACTTCCTCGTGCCGTATTTCACCGCCAAGTCTGCGATCACCCGGGTACCGTCCACGTTGTTGCGGACACTCTCCTCCGGATTATCCTCCATCATAGGCACATGCTTGTAAGCCGCGGCATGAAACACGTAATCCGGACGATGCTCCTCGAACAGCTCCTCCATGCGTTCACGCACACAAATATCGCTCACAACCGTCTCTAATAGTATCCAATGAAAACTCCTGCATGTCAAACCTAAAAGCAGAAAAATAACTAATCACAACATATATAAACAAACTAAACACACATAACGAAAATATATATTTAAATTTAAGTTTAATTCCAGTTATCATAAAAACAAAAAACACAGCAAACAATAGAACTAAAAAGTTCGTTCTACCTCCACCTATAAGAGCATAATCCTATATATATATATTATAATCATCCGATTATACACTCGCTTAAAAAACAAACAATAAGCTAATATAGCATTTGAGCAATAAAACAATGGAGGAGCAAAGAATGTATAAAAAACAAAATCTATGCTATAAAGATCATCATTTAGTATTTCAAAAGCATCAACTCCTACAAGATTCATAGATAATACTACATTCCAATATTTTACGAGGAGACTTCCTAATAAAATGATAGACACAAAAAGTATTATTAAATATTTTTTACTATAAATAAACCGATTCAAAGAACGAGAATATAAATATACCTTTTTGTCTAAACATATATTTTTATTAACTTTTACAGAAGAAAAACCTAATATAATAGCAGAAACATTTAGTAACATGATTACATATACTTCATCAGATACCGGATAAAGTCCATAAGGATTGAAAGTAGATATAACCAAAGATATAAACCATATAGTCCAAAAAGACAATATGACCTTTTTCGAAAAGCTATCCCTTATCATTCTTTTTATATACACATAAAAAAAGAGAAAAAACGCTATAATGAAAAACAACATATTCTTAATAAATCTCTGTTATAACACTTTATTTAGATATATATCCTAAATAAGTATTACTATTTTATTAAACCCTACAACCCTAATCGCCAGTTCCTATAAACTAACGACACAAAGCAAAACACTTCCACCCCTACGGCCATTACCGTAACCGTATACATAGTTATGCTTCCTGTCAGCCACAACAAGCCCATAGCCGTCAGAAAAAACAGACAATTTCCAACCATCACTCTCATATACACGGACGAATAGCCTAGCGGGACCAGACGATTTCCTCCAAGGAAACCATTGATAGATGTCAAGATCGCAGAGATTCCCAGCAATCGCATAATGACAGAAGCCTCTTCTATGTGTTCTCCGGCGAGAAGATACACCAACCAGTCACTACCGAAGAACATACTAATGTAGAAAAGTAAAGCGATCCCTATCGACAAGAACATCACATGATTGATAAAACGAATATTCTGTTCACGGGAAATCTTCGGGAAAACGGCTTGCGCTATCATGGAGGCTGGGAGTTTCATCAAAAGAAGCACCTTATCCGCCATATCATAAATGGAAACCTCCAACATCCCCAGAAAAGAACCGATCACCAATTTATTAACGTTCACATAAATCTGTGTGGACAGGATCGAAACAAATAAGGGCAAGCTCTCCTTATAGGCCGATCGCAATTCCCTTACCGGCATCAAGGAAAACCTTACTCTCTCTTTTCCCAACACGATATATAAAGAGAGACAACCCGCCAGTATAGCCCCGATCCCGTTTAACAAGGGGACCAGCAAATAATCCTCTTGCCGATGGACAAACAAGAATATAGCAACCACGAACAACAGGCGGGCAGATAGGTTCACGAATGTGATATATTTCATTTTCTCAATCCCCTGAAAGAACCAGATAGGTAACAGAAGCTCGTTGAATGTCAAAAGGAAAGAGAGGACATACACCCAATAATGATCCTCAAAGAACGGAACCATACTGATGACCGATAAATACAGGACTAGGCAAACAAGCCATAAAATGAACTTACACCAATAAATGGATGTGACGATCCGGGATAATCTTGCCCTATCCTGCTTGTAAATCGCCACGTTCCTCGCTCCGGACATATTGAACCCGAAGTTGATCACCAGCGCTACATAGTTTATTATAGATTGAGCGAATATGATCACGCCATACAATTCCAAGCCTATAACCCGAAGCAAGTAAGGATAGGTAAGCAATGGAAATAGAATAGCGAATACCTGCAGCAAACTCAGATAGGAAAAATTAGCCAGTATGGTCTTATTCCTTCCCAGCCTCTCTTGTAAAGCCATCATCTAAAGATTCAATCCCTACCGAAGATATCCCTCGTATAGACCTTTCCCAACACATCGTCCAGACAATCATCATAACGATTGGCTATGATGGCGTGGCTCATCTCCTTGAAACGGGCGAGATCATTCACCACGGCACTGCCGAAGAAAGAACTCCCGTCTTTCAATGCAGGCTCATAGACGATCACCTTGACCCCTTTCGCCTTGATACGTTTCATCACGCCTTGAATAGAGGACTGGCGAAAATTATCACTGTTCGATTTCATCGTCAAACGGTATACCCCCACGACGCATTCTCGCTCTTCGGAGCACCGGAAAATGTTCCTCTCGCTATAATCGTAGTAGCCGGCCTTGCGCAACACCTGGTCCGCAATGAAATCCTTACGGGTATGATTGCTCTCCACGATCGCGGTCATCATATTCTGGGGAACATCCTGATAATTGGCGAGCAACTGCTTGGTGTCCTTCGGCAGACAGTAGCCCCCGTAACCAAAGCTAGGGTTGTTATAATGCGTGCCAATACGAGGATCCAGCCCCACGCCCTGGATGATGGCACTCGAATCCAAACCTTTCACCTCCGCATAGGTATCCAACTCGTTAAAATAACTTACACGCAAAGCCAGATAGGTATTAGCAAACAACTTCACGGCCTCGGCCTCCTTCATTCCCATGAATAGCGCCGGAATATCCTGTTTAATGGCACCTTCTTGAAGCAGGGCGGCGAACGTGTGGGCAGCCTTCTCCAAACCCGGAATATCCGCAATCCTCTCGATCGCCTCATTCTCCGCATTGAATTGCTCATCGCTTAGCAATTTGGGATAACCAACGATTATACGGCTGGGATAAAGATTGTCATAAAGCGCCTTGCTCTCACGCAAAAACTCCGGAGAAAACAGCAGATTGAGTCGCTCAATACCCTTTTGGGCGTATCTCAGATAAAGACTCCGGCAATATCCGACCGGAATGGTCGACTTGATCACCATCACCGCCCTTGGATTAACACTCAATACCAGATCGATCACATCCTCAATATGGTGCGTATCAAAATAGTTCTTCACCGGATCATAATTGGTAGGAGCCGCAATAACGATGAAATCGGCATCACGATAAGCGGACGCTCCATCAAGCGTAGCCGTCAAGTTCAACTCCTTCTCCTTTAGGTATTTTTCGATATACTCATCCTGAATAGGAGATTGCTTCCGGTTTAGCGTCTCCACCTTCTCCGGTATAACGTCAACCGCAGTGACCGGATGATGCTGTGCCAACAGCGTAGCAATACTCAACCCGACATAACCGGTTCCAGCTACAGCAATTTTGATTTCCTCTGACATAATGATTATTGTATATAAGTAGTCACTTCAGATCCGTAACAGACCCAAAGCATTTGTTTTGACTAAAAAAATATCCTAGGTTCATCCACCATGTATCTTAGGTGCGTTGGTAAAATATCTTAGGTTAGTGGCGCAAGTCACCTAAGATTGCTCATGGGGGTCTATCGCCCCATTGCCCATCTCATCGGACGGCATTTCCTTATGAGTGCCTTTCAGATGGAAATCAAGATCACCTTACGTAAGGTCTCTTTTATCGAATTTAGCACGTCCGCTTTCATTAATTTATGACAATTATTTTTCCTCTAGAGTAAATATACGAAATTTCATGCTAATTGCCAACCATCAATCAAAATCATTATACCATAATTGAGTTTATTACTTTTCCAGCGCTTCATATTTGGAGTTCATGTCAGCTGGGGCAAGCCTTCCACCTCGCCAGCGTGCCATACATGGTAATCCGCCATGGGAAGCCCGGGGACGGTCAATAGCTTGTAATCCGTCTCGTCCCTCCTCAAGATATGTTTACGGGCGTACAAACGGAGTGAGCGATCCGTAACGGACACCATCACGATCGGGAACGGATAAGCGAACAGGCGCAGCGGCGTAGTCTCGCTATCCGGAAACACACGACGCAACTGATAGGCAGAACGCTCGAACGACACCCAGTAAGATCCCGTACAATACAGGTGTATTGAGTTCAGGTTCGCACGCTCACGATCCATGATCTCTGTCAAATGGTCACGCAACAGGTTCATCAAACGGATGCCCGAAGGAAGGGAAGACATGTCTTGAATTATGATGTATGATGTATGAATTTTGAATTATTCCTTATTCATTATGTTTCAGCCAACCGTCGTAATCACGTAGACGACGTATCAACACAGACTTACTTTTCTTGGGAGAAGGCTCGTCCAGCCACGGGTCAACCACCTCGTGCGCCATGCGCTGGTAGAGGCTGCTGTCCGTACAGCCGTACAGCGTGACCAGCAACAAGGCACGGGATTGCCCCGCTTTTATCACCGGGAGCATGCTGCGCATCGTGGAGAGCAAACGATCGAACTCATCCGACTCGCCCAAAAGCAGATAGGCAGGAAGGAGCAAAGAGTAAAGCTTGCAACGGATCACGTCGGTCTCACCACGGAGAGAGGCGTAGCCACGCAGGACCTCACGGGCCAGACGGACATCCTCATCCACTACCACGCCGGAGGCATGGTAACGGCCCAAGGCATCGTGCAAGCCCTCCGACAGACGGTCGTTGTCCAAATGGGTATACACGTGCTTGCCCCCCGTGTTCAGCTCGATCAACTCGTACTCCCCCGCTCTCACCTCGAACAAGGGGACCCACAGACAGTCGAGGATACGCACCATCACGTCCTTATGCCCACCGCCCGGCTGCACCACCACCTCCGCCTCCATGTCGGTAAAAGGGCCGGAGGTGATACGCACACGGTCGCCTTTCAACAAGCGGCCGCTATCTGGCACGTACACCGGAAGCTCGTTGGAGTAAGAAGCCGCGACCCAACGCAAGGTATCCATCTCACGATCCGAGAGGTAGGGGAAATAAGACCGCCCACCGGAGGAAACCCGGGGGAGGAAATTATACAGGGGAAGCGTACGCTTCAGGCGGAAGATCTCGTCCTCCGAGGCGTGGACGAACACGTAGTTGTACAGCAGGGGCCGTTTCGTGTTGACCATCTTGCCGCCCACCTTCCTCGCCTCGACATACGAGGGGGAGAAATACTCGAACAAGGCCTCCCCACGACGCTCACGGCGGGAAAGCTCAGCGTCCAGCCCCTTCGAGGGGCTGATCCTGTCACGCCCGCCACCGGCGGTAGGGAGCGTGAGCACGTACCAGCGGACGGCCTCCTGGTCACGTCGCTTCAGAACATGCGCCATGAACCTATCCGAGCACTTGCCTGTCAATATATCCATCTCTATGATTATCTTTTCCAGTGGTTATCCCGTGGCCCGAAAACAGACCCCACGGCAATTCAGAGCCCTACCAAGAATCTTTTACATCATCTTGATAAACAGCGCTTTATATTTTTAAATATGGCATTACTGAAAATTACCATCTCTTGAAATCTTAGGCTACTTGGGGAGTAGCCTAAAAGGTGCGAGAACGGTTATCACCCGGTTGTAGAGACGGGGCGTGCCCCGTCTCCCACTGTCTGATAGTAGCTTTAAGTTACCATTTGGAGGGGATGAGACGGGGCATGCCCCGTCTCTACAGGAATACACACGGGTTATAAGGCATGGTGGAATGATACCGGGAACAAGAGGTCATTTCACCCGCATCACCATGTCTATACGTCTAGGATAAAACAGGAAAATCAAAAAATAGAGAGGATCAAACGCCTACAATGAGTAAACAAGCGCATTTGTTTGCTTGTTTTTAGTTATTTTTTACTACATTTGCGCCGTGAAAGAATACGCTACTCCCCAAGTAGCCTACTCCCTTTACCCTACTTTCGGTACATGATTGTACACACTCTCAAAACAAATTTTATTCACCGCAGACATCTTTTCCAACGAGAAACTTTTCAAATAGATTTGCGTAGTCTTGATCGATTTATGGCCCAATAGTTCGCTGATCATCTCAATCGGGACATCCTGTTCCTTCAAAATCATCGCAAAAGAATGACGGATCGAATATGAGGTGATCGGGATAGACACACCGCAGGCTCTCGCCAACCTCTTCAAATTCCGGTTAAAATGGGCCAAAGCGGAAGTGTACTCCTTGTAGGCTTCTTTTCCCACTTTTATCCCTTTCAAGAAAGGAAACAAATAGGGTGAGTCCTTACCTACATCACTTGACAGTTCCCTCAGCGACTCCCATGCGGTAGATTGTACCTCTATAAGCATCGGAGTACCCGTTTTCTGGCGTTTATATTCCAAAACCCCACCCCGGACATTCTCCTTTTTCAGATGAGCGAAATCCACGAATGCCATACCGCAAAACTGGAACATCAGGCACAATGCCTGCCGTGTTTTTCTCAGTTCCGGATCATCTAATGAGGCCGTCATCAGAGAACGTAATAAATCCTGTGGTAACGCCTTTTTGCGTTTGCTCTCTATACCCGTGAAAACTCCCTTAAATAAATAAGGGATATAGGGGGCCAACCCTTCCTCCACCGCCATGTTGTACACACAACGGATCCGACGCATATAGGTCGACACCGTGTTCCATGTACATCCTTTATTCAACAAAAAGGCCTGATAACGCCGAAGGTTCTCCTTATTGACATAGATATAGGGAATTACCTCCAACCCACAAAACCGCATGAATGAGTTCAATGCATCCTGATAGCTCTTCGCCGTGGAATAACGCCCATCCACACGCAATTTATAGATATACAACCTCATCCCTTCTACTAAATCCTTTTTCTCCATACTATCGCTATTTTTTCGTGATAAAACTTAGCAAATGTAATACAGATCCGGGAGGTTGAGCATATACAAAAAAAGGCGAACCAACCGGTCCGCCTTTATAAAATCTCCATTTCTAGATTATTTCAGTCCTCTATTCTTCAGCAACGGATCCGTACCCGGTTCCTTGCCACGGAAATTCTTGTACATATCCATAGCGTCGTCGATACCGCCCGGGGTCAAGACATATTTACGGAATTTATCGGCACATTCTTGATTAAAGATGTCGCCGGTTTCCTTGAATGCCTCGAAAGCGTCGCAATCCAATACCTCAGCCCAGATGTAGCTATAATAGCCGGCGGTGTAGCCGCCACCCATCGTATGGTTGAAGTAAGTCGTACGGTAACGGGAAGGGATTTGTTTCAGCAAACCACGACGGCCTAACGTCTGTTGCTCGAAATCCATCACGTTCAAGTTGGCCGGAACATTATTCGTCTGGTCAACGAACTTGATCACTTTCTTATCCGCCGCATCACCACTGACCGCATGGAAATCCATATCCAGATAAGAAGCCGCCAGATACTCCGTCGTAGCGAAACCTTGTCCGTACTTACCGCTCTTATCCAACTTCTCGATCAACTCGGCCGGGATCACCTCGCCGGTCTGATAATGCTTAGCGTACACCTTCAATACTTCCGGCTCGAATACCCAATGCTCCATAACCTGTGAAGGCAACTCCACGAAATCACGAGGAACACCAGAAACACCGGAGTAATGCACGTCACGGAACAAGCCGTGCAAACCATGACCGAACTCATGGAACAATGTATTCGCCTCATCAGCGCTCAACAACGCAGGTTGTCCCGGAGCCGGCTGGCTAAAGTTACAAACGATCGTTACGACCGGAGCCACACGCTTGCCATCCTTATAAGCCTGCGGACGATAAGAACCACACCATGCGCCACCACGCTTGCTGGCACGAGGGAAGAAATCGAAATAAATAACGCCCAAATGAGAGCCATCCTTATCTTTGCACTCAAAAGCCTGCGCTTCCGGATAAGGCAACGGGATATTACGGATCGGGGTGAACGTGATACCATATAACTTATTAGCTACATAGAAAGCACCCTCACGAACATTATCCAACTTCAAGTAAGGACGAACCTCATTCTCATCCAAATTGAATTTAGCCTTCTTGGCCTTCTCGAAATAATAACGCCAATCCCAGCCCTCGGCCTCGAAATTGCCGCCTTCTTTCTTGATCTCGGCGTTTATATCGGCCAACTCATCTTTCGCTTTCGCCAAAGCAGGCTTCCAAACCTCATCTAACAATTGATAAACCTTATCCGAGCTTTTCGCCATACGATCCTCCAACACGAAAGAAGCGTAATCATCATAGCCCATCAACTTCGCTTTCGCCAAACGAGCGGCAACCAAATCACGAACCACTTCCTTGTTATCGTTCTCATTATTATTATTACCACGGTTGATATAAGCGTTGAACATCTTCTCACGCAACTCACGTTTATCGGAATATTGCAAGAACGGCATCACGCTCGGGTTCTGCAAGGTAAATACCCATTTGCCTTCCATCCCGGCATCCTTAGCCGCTTGAGCGGCGTTAGCGATCAAGGTCTCGGGCAGACCGGAAAGATCCTCCTGCTTGTCGATCACCAATTTGAAAGCGTTCGTCTCTTTCAGCATATTCTGTCCGAAAGTAAGCTGTAACATGGAGATCTTGCTATTCAACTCACGCAATTTAGCCTGATCCTCAGCGGAAAGATTAGCGCCGCCCCGAACGAAGTCCTTATAAGTCTCCTCCAATAACTTCATTTGCTCCTTATCGAGACCCAACTCATCCTTCTTATCGTATACCGCCTTCACACGAGCGAATAATTTCGGATTCAAGTTGATATCATCACTATATTTTGACAATAGCGGCGACATCTCACGGCTTAACGCCTGCATCTCATCATTCGTATTCACGCTATTCTGTCCACCGAAAACGATCTGGACCTTCCGAAGCAACGCACCCTGCTCATCCAAAGCGACAATCGTATTCTCGAACGTCGGCTCCTCCGGGTTATTCACGATCGCCTCGATCTCCTTGCGTCCCTCTTCCATGCCTTGCAATAGGGCCGGTTTGTAGTGCTCGAACTTGATTTGATCAAAAGGTGGAACTCCAAACGGGGTGGTATATTCCGCAAAGAACGGGTTCTCACCCTCCACGGTCTTCTTTTCGGAAGTACCGCAGGCAGTAAGCATAACGGCTAATCCTGCTGCCATAATTAATTGTTTCATCTTTACTGATTTTTTGATTTATGAGTTATGAATTGTTCTGCTCATTTTAGCCCTCTGTTCTCCAACAGCGGATCGATGCTAGGTTGTTTGCCACGGAAATTCACGTACATGTCCATAGCGTCGTCGATGCCGCCCGGGGTCAGTACGTATTTACGGAATTTAGAGGCAACCTCCGGGTTGAAGATATCACCCGTCTCCTTATAAGCTTGGAAAGCGTCGCAATCCAACACTTCCGCCCAGATATAGCTATAATAACCGGCGGTATATCCACCTTCCATCGTATGTCCGAAATAAGTGGAGCGATAGCGAGACGGAATCTGACGGATCAGACCACGATCGCCCAAGACCTTCGCCTCAAATTTCTCAATATCCAAATCGGCAGGGATCTCTTTCAATACATGATAATCCATATCCAGATAAGAGGCGGCCAGATACTCCGTCGTAGCGAAGCCTTGTCCATACTTGCCACTCTTGATCATCTTGTCTACAAGGGCTTGCGGTATTACCTCGCCGGTCTGGTAATGTTTAGCGTACACTTTCAATACCTCCGGCTCAACGGCCCAATGCTCATCGACTTGCGAAGGTAGCTCCACAAAGTCACGAGGCACATCGGACACGCCATAATAATGAACGTCGCAGAATAAACTATGTAGGGCATGACCGAACTCATGGAATACGGTCTCGGTCTCGTCGGCCGTCAAAAGCGCCGGTTGTCCCTCCGCCGGTTTACTGAAATTAAACACGGTAGTAACCACCGGGGCTACCCGTTTCCC
>OHMN01002023.1_pt1 | contig 10472 bp, 10 predicted proteins | sample 1569361 | NCBI WGS metagenome assembly OHMN01 (sample SAMEA3541508, study PRJEB24748) | human gut metagenome | biome: human gut; feature: human-associated habitat; material: faeces | place: China | collected 2012
AAAGAAGCCGTATTCATCACACTTCGAGCCTACCAGCCTCCTTACACATCGCTAGGATCTGTTGGTCCTCAGATGGACATGGGACGTAACGCCATCGGGGGATGGGGTGGAGAATGTCCCACGAATGACTTGGCAGAAGAATACGAGGTGGGAGACCCGCGCCTAACGCATACCATCATCTCTCACGGAGATATCTTCTATAAGGCAAATATGAAGGAAACCGAGACTCACGACTACTCGGGCTACGACAACTTCCCGAGACAGCATAGTCGCAAACATTGGATCGACTATTCAAGAAGACCAACCGGAAGCTTGATGGAAACCGACTGGTCATTCTACTACATCCGCTATGCGGACGTATTGCTCATGTATGCCGAATGCCTTATCGAGACTGGAGGGAACAAGCAATTGGCCGTAGATTTAATCAACCAAGTCCGCCACAGGGCATTCGTGACATCTTCTCCTACAGATAAATTCGCTCAATACCGCAAGTTCAACGTGCCGGAGGATAAACGTGTGACGGAAGAGATCTTCAACAGTAAATACAAAGTGAAAATATCTGATGACTTGCGCAAGGCCGTGCGCCACGAACGTCGCGTCGAGTTAGCTTGCGAGGGACGCCGCTACACAGACCTCCTGCGCTGGGGTATTTTCGTACCAACCATGCAGGCCTTCAACAAGACCGATGAAGGACGATACTCCGGAGCCGGAAGCAATGTCACCGACAAGACATGGCCATACCCTATTCCACAGAATGAGATCGACTTCGTGGGAGGTTCATTGGTACAGAACGAGAACTATTAAGACTCGATAAAACGCTTGTCTAATCCATTTATATAACCTTATCTAGGCAAATGGCAATCACTCGCCGTTTGCCTATTTTTAACAATATTTTGAATTTTCAACAACATGAGACGCTTAGCGATTATACTAGTCGGACTGATCCTTTGCCTAGGGATCTCGCAAGCCAAGAACAAACATTTACGAGTGATGAGCTATAATATACGCATCGGTATCGGCATGGATGGAGAAACCGACCTAGGCCGAATAGCCGACGCTATCAACCGCATAACCCCCGACTACGTGGGACTGCAGGAGGTAGACAGCGTATGTGAACGCTCTTTTTGGGTGAACCAATACGCCGAACTGGCCAAGCACACAGGGATGTACCCGATATTCGCCCCAGCCACTTCCCGCTCAAAAGGGCTTTATGGGATAGCAGCCCTAAGCAAGGTCCCCCCCCTATCCTATCGAGTCATCTCACTGCCGGGGAAGGAGGAGCCTAGAGTACTACTTTGCCTAGAGTACAAAGACTACATACTGTTCAACACCCACTTCTCGCTTGACAAGGAATCGCGCATAGAATCGATAAAAGTCATTAACCAAATCGCCACTGAATATGATAAGCCCATCATCATCACTGGCGATTTCAACATGACTCCTGGTTCTAATGAGTTCGAGGCTATGAAAAGCAAATGGCAACTCCTGTCAGACCCTTCGATCAAGACATATCCCGCAGACCGCCCTCGCTTACGGCTTGATTATATCTATGGAGACATGAAAAAGAATTTCAAGGTGACAAAGGATGTGGTGGTAGACGTAATGTCATCCGATCATCTCCCGCTTTACATAGATGTAGAGTTCTAGCCTTAAAAACCTTTCTGAAGAACTAAACATAACTATTTTAGGCCCTTCTTGCCTCATGGAAAGGCAGGAAGGGATCACACTGCAAAAAGGTAACTTTAGTTGGTTTTAAGCAAAATATTTCCTAGTTTTGCGCAATAATATACAGAATTAAAATAAACTGGGATATGAAGAATATAATCATTATAGCTAGTTTACTCCTCGGGATGCCGCTTATGGCACAAACCAAGGTGGTAAAAAAGAACGCCGTAAAAGCCAATAATTTCGGAATCACCTACTCGTTACCCAAGACCTCGCTAGTCGTAGACGCCGAAGTGACGAAAGTAACTTGTAAAGCCGGACCTTACTATCAATATGCCGAGAAGTATCTTGGCGTGAAAGATGCGGTCACGGAAGACAAGGTTTATTTCGATCTCGGAAAAATCAGTCTGATCAACCGGGGATTACCCGATGCGGATAATACCTATATCGTAGAATTCAAGCAAGGTACGGTCGCCCCTTACGCTTATCTTACCGAAGATGGACTATTATGTTCGATAAACGCAGAATATACGCCGGTTGAATCCGAGCTAGATGCCGCGAAGAAAAATAAAGGCTCCCAACAAAAAGTAACAGACGCTTCCGTCTTCTCAGAGGAATTACTAATGGCAGGCTCCACCGCCAAACAAGCGGAGGTGGCCGCTAAACAAATTTACCGTATCCGGGAAAGCCGTTTGAACATCTTGACCGGCGAGGCGGATAATTTACCCCCCGATGGTGAAGCCATGAAACTGGTGATCCAGCAATTGGAGGAGCAAGAAAAAGCATTAACAAACCTATTCACCGGAATCTTGACCAAAGAAACCGAGCATTATGAGGTAAGCATTATCCCTCACGACAACCTAGACAAAGAAGTATTGTTCCGTTTCTCCAAGCAGCTAGGTATCGTAGACGCTGACGATTTGGGTGGTACCCCTGTCTATATGAACTTGAAAGCGACAGAAAGAGCTCCGATCCTTGATGCCAAGGAAGCCGAGAAGAAAGACAAATCATTGAAAGGAATCGTCTACAATGTTCCGGGAAAAGCCAGCATAGAAATACTAATGAACAAAAAAACACTCTACAAAGGAGAGGCCCAAATCACTCAATTCGGAACACGGGAAGGATTAGCCCCTGTTATGTTTGAGGATAAGAAAGCCCCTGTCAAGGTTCTTTTCTATCCGGAAACCGGCGCCATAAAGCAAATTATTCAATAAGTATAAACTAATATTATCTAAAACACATGTTACAAGGACAACCTAAAGGTCTCTATGCCCTAGCACTCGCGAACACGGGCGAACGCTTCGGTTATTACACGATGCTTGCGATTTTCACACTATTCTTGCAAGCGAAATTCGGCTATACGGCCGCTGAGACATCAACGATTTTCGCTAGCTTCTTAGCGTTCGTGTATTTTATGCCATTGATTGGCGGTATGATGGCCGATAAGTTCGGTTATGGAAAGATGGTTACCTCGGGTATCATCATCATGTTTGTCGGTTATCTTTTATTAGCCATCCCAACAGATGCCGCCTCGGGAAAAATCATGATGTTCGGCTCGCTAGCGCTAATCGCTTGCGGTACCGGATTATTTAAAGGTAACTTACAAGTGATGGTAGGTAATCTTTATGATGCCCCGGAATACAGAAGTAAACGTGACCAAGCCTTTAGTTTGTTTTATATGGCGATCAATATCGGTGCCATGTACGCACCTACGGCTGCCACTAAAATGACAGACTGGATGTTGGGTAAGTACAACCTTTTCTACGAGTCACAAATTCCGGCACTCGCTCACCAATTCTTAAACGGAACCATCTCCGCAGAGAACAAAGAGGCACTCGCCGCTCTGCAAAGCGCACAAGGTTTCACCGGCGATATGGCTACGTTCTGTTCCACGTATATCGAGAAGTTGTCTGAGGCATACAACTATGGATTCGGTGTGGCTTGTATCTCATTGATCATATCGATGGCTATCTATATGGGATTCCGCTCTACCTTTAAGCATGCGGATGTCAATACCAAACAGGCACAGGCTTCCCACGCTCCGCAAGAGGAATTGTCACCTGCCGAGACGAAACAACGTATCACCGCCTTGCTGCTGGTATTCGCCGTGGTATTGTTCTTCTGGATGGCTTTCCATCAGAACGGTCTGACGATGACGTTCTTCGCTCGCGACTATACGGCCAACCAAGTGACCGGACTGGATCGTATCGGCTTTGATGTGATTAACTTAACATTATTGGTTATCGCCGTGTATGGAGGATTCGCTATCGCACAATCCACAACGAGCAAAGGCAAAACGATCGCCGGCATCGTGACCGTGGCCGCATTAGCCGCTCTAGGTATCAAATATATGGCTATGCCGGAAACCGTAACGATCCTTCCGCAGACCTTCCAGCAATTTAACCCGTTCTTCGTGGTTGTATTGACTCCGGTATCGTTGGTGATCTTTGGTTATCTGGCTAATAAGAAGAAAGAGCCGTCCGCTCCTCGTAAGATCGGATTGGGTATGATGATCGCCGCTTGCGGTTTCTTGATCTTGGCGATCGGTTCTATGGGCTTGCCTACACCGGACGCTTTAGCGGCGGATAGCAAATTGCAGGTATTGGTTTCTCCGAACTGGTTGATATCGACTTATCTGGTATTGACCTTCGCCGAATTATTGCTTTCTCCGATGGGTATCTCTTTCGTATCCAAAGTGGCTCCTCCTAAATACAAAGGTATGATGATGGGTGGGTGGTTCGTGGCTACGGCTATCGGTAACTATCTGGTCGCTATCATCGGTTATTTGTGGGGAGGCATGCAGTTATGGATGGTATGGAGCGTGTTGATCGTTCTTTGTTTACTGTCTGCGTTGTTCATGTTCTCTATCATGAAGAAACTGGATAAAGTGGCTTGACAATTGAGAATTGAAAATTAGAGGATGAGGAAGTCGTATACATATCGTTCGCAGGCACTCCGTTTCAGAAGATGGAGCCGGAAGGCGTATGCGGCTTTCATCAGTATACAGAGGGCTGTTACGATCGGACAATTATCCTTTTCCGTAGCCGATCGCTTCGAGAAAAAGAACCAGTCTTTACATACTGGTATCGGTACGTTCACGGACGGATTTTTCGAAGAGGATGACGAGGAGAGGGAGAATACCGAGGAGAACAAACGGAGCCTCGCGGTATCGCATGGACTGTTTACGGCATTACTCCCGGTATTGGTATCAAATGAGATCGCTCATCCGGCTCATCGTGTAGCTCACTATACATTATATAATATAGTAAAGGCGGGAAGTATTCTTTGGGATACTTTCCGCCTTTCTTATTTCCATCCGGTTGTAGAGACGGGGTATATATATACGTGGAATTATTAAATGAGAGAAAATGACAATAGAAAAAGCAAAGCAGTACATCCTAGAGGGTGGGAAGATTACTGAGGAACAGGCTTTAAGCTTGGTGAATCACCCGGACAAAGAGGCGCTTTACGAGGCCGCCCACCAAATCACCCGCCATTTTATGGGGAATAAGTTCGACACTTGTTCCATCATCAACGCCAAAAGCGGCAATTGCAGCGAGGATTGTAAATGGTGCGCACAGTCGGGACATTACAAGACCCTCGTAAACTTATATCCTTTGCTCCCTGCCAAGGAATGTGTCTATCATGCGGTATATAACCGGAAACAGGGTATCCGGCGTTTTGCCTTGGTGACTAGCGGCAAGCGAGTATCGGATAAAGAATTGGAACAGATCACCGATACGATCCGGCAAATCAAGCGGCAAAGCGATATTAAATGCTGTGCCTCCATGGGATTGCTAACCCGCTCCCAACTCCAATCGCTTTACGATAGCGGAGTGGAGAATTATCACTGCAATATCGAGACCGCCCCTTCCTATTTCCGTCAACTCTGTTCCACGCATACGATCGAGCAGAAAATGGAAACCATCCATACCGCCCGGGAAATCGGTTTCCGTATCTGCTGCGGCGGCATTATCGGTATGGGCGAGACGATGGAGGAACGAATCGAGATGGCTTGTTTCTTACAGAAAGAAGGTGTCTTATCCATCCCTCTCAATTTATTACAGCCGATACCGGGAACTCCTATGGAGAATACACAGATCCTAGAAGAAGAGGAATGGCTAACAACGATCGCCCTTTTCCGCTTGATCAATCCAAACGCATTTCTCCGTTTCTCCGGCGGACGGGCACAATTAAGCGAGGCCACGCAACGGAAATCCCTATATATAGGGATTAACTCCGCAATCATCGGAGACTTATTAACGACTATCGGAAGCAAGGTAGAGGAAGACAAAGTCTTATTTACCTCCGAAGGCTATTCACTCACCGAAAACACCGATTGGGAAAAATGACAACAACCGAACTTTTACAATACGACCGGGATCATCTATGGCATCCCTACACCTCGACCATCGATCCACTTCCCGTCTATCCGGTATCCAAAGCGGAGGGCGTAACGATAACCCTTGCGGACGGCAGGGAGCTAATAGACGGAATGTCTTCTTGGTGGGCGGCAGTCCACGGATACAACCATCCGGTACTTAACGCGGCGGCTAAAGCCCAATTGGATAAGATGAGCCATATCATGTTCGGGGGATTCACGCACGAGCCGGCTGTCGAGTTGGCCGCTAAATTATTACCGCTATTGCCCCCTTCCCTAGAAAAGATATTCCTAGCGGATAGCGGCTCGGTCGCCGTGGAGGTAGCCTTAAAGATGGCGATCCAATACTGGCAGTCCAAAGGCATACCGGGAAAACATACCTTCGCCACGATCCGTAGCGGTTATCACGGGGATACTTGGCACGCCATGTCGGTATGCGATCCGGTGACAGGTATGCATGGGATCTTCTCCGGAAGCCTACCCATCCAATACTTCCTGCCTCAACCTTCGGTCCGATTCGGCGAGGAATGGAGAGAGGAGGCCATGGCTCCCTTGCGGGATTTACTAGAGCGGCATGCCGACGAGATCGCCGCCTTGATCTTGGAACCGGTCGTACAGGGGGCAGGAGGCATGTATTTCTACTCCCCCACTTTCCTCGTTCGTGCCCGGGAACTTTGCGACCGGTATAACGTCTTATTGATATTCGACGAGATAGCGACTGGCTTCGGGCGTACCGGAAAGTTGTTCGCATGGGAACATGCGGGAGTCGAACCCGATATCATGTGTATCGGAAAGGCATTGACGGGAGGTTATCTTACGCTTTCCGCCACGATCACGACAAAGCCGATAGCCGACACGATCTGTTCCGGCGAGGCGGGATGCTTTATGCATGGACCTACGTTTATGGGAAATCCCTTGGCATGCGCTATCGCTTCGGCCTCGATCTCTTTATTGATCGCCAGTCACTGGCAGGAGAAAGTGAAGCTTATAGAGGAACAATTGCGGGCGGAGTTAGCGCCAGCCGCCAAGCTGCCTGAAGTCGCTGAGGTACGGGTATTGGGAGCGATCGGGGTTATCGAGATGAAGCATCCGGTGGATATGGCGGTATTACAACGCCAATTCGTAGAGGAAGGGATATGGGTACGTCCGTTCGGACGGCAGGTTTACCTCATGCCTCCTTTCATTATCTCCATGAATGAACTATCCAGACTAACCTCCGGATTATTGAGAGTATTAACGCATAATTAACATATCTACAACCGGGTAATATATAGATATATGAAATCATATAACGAGCAACTTACGGCTTTACGAGCCTCCGGGAATCTTAGGCACCTACCGGAAGTCGAGCATCAAGGAATATGGATATTAAAAGAGGGAAAGCGTATGCTGAATCTCTCTTCCAACGATTATCTTGGATTAGCCAGCCGGCAGGATTTACAAGAGGAGTTTCAAGCATCCACACAAGACCGCTTCTATCCCTACTCCTCATCATCATCCCGCTTGCTGACGGGTAATTTCTCCGTATATACGAAACTGGAGAAACAGATCGCCCGCTCCTTCGACCGGGAAGCCGCATTGATCTTCAATAGCGGCTATCATGCCAACACCGGAATCCTCCCGGCCTTAACCGATAAACAGACCTTATTACTCGCCGACAAGCTGGTGCACGCCAGCATCATCGATGGCATCTTGTTGAGTGGCTCCCCATTCCTCCGTTACCGCCACAACGACTATGACCAACTGGAACGCCTCGTACAAAAGAACGCCTGTCAATACGAGACGATCATCATCTTGACCGAAAGCATTTTCAGCATGGACGGGGATGTAGCGGATTTAAACCGCCTGATAGCTATCAAAAGGCAATATCCCAATATCCTATTGTACGTAGACGAGGCTCATGCCATCGGAGCCCGTGGAAAGACGGGGCTAGGTATCGCCGAGGAACAAAGTTGTATCCAAGAGATCGATCTATTGGTCGGTACTTTCGGCAAGGCGTTAGCGTCTATGGGGGCCTATTTGGTTTGTTCCCGTACGATACGGGAATATCTGGTCAATACGATGCGACCGCTCATATTCAGTACGGCCCTGCCACCGTTCCAAATCGCATGGACTTCCTTCATCTGGGAGCAACTCCCCTCGTTCACGAAGGAACGGGAGAATCTTCTAGCATATAGCCGATTGCTGGCGGAGGCTTTAACGGGCAAAGGAGGCGAGATCAGCCAAAGCCACATCATCCCTTTCATTGTGGGAGAGAGCGAGGATTGCGTACGGAAAGCGGAAGAGCTACAACGAAAAGGCTTCTACTGCCTCCCCGTTCGCCCGCCGACAGTGCCCAAAGGTATCCGTAAAAAGGAGCCCCTTTAAAATTACCGACACAATTAACAGCAACAATATAGTTATGATTTTCTGCCCCGCGGGCCTGTGACAGTAAAGTCCAAATATCCCCCCGGGCCGACGGCCATTCTGCAGGCACAAAAATTATTTTTGCTCCCTGAAGTGATAAATGCCTGTACAATTCAGGAAATCGCAGATCATAACAAATAGTAGAACCACAAATAACTCCGTTCAACTCATAAGTATCAAAATTATCACCAGCAGCAAAAAAACGTTCTTCATTAAATAAACCAAAAAGATGTACTTTGCTGTAAGACGCTACAACACTGCCATGTTTATCAATAACTACGGTATTGTTATAAATTTTTCCATCTTTATGACGCAAAGGAATAGACCCTGCAACTACTGCACAGTGATGATTATTGGCAATCTTTCGTACTGCAGCAATCGTACTCCCATCTATAGTTTCGGCTTCTTCTTCAATTCGTCCTAAAGAATACCCTGTGGTCCAAATTTCAGGCAATACGGCAATGTCGCTGTTAGCAGCAGCCTCCTGCAGTAAGTCAAGCCCATGTACAATATTCCCAGGCGTGTTTTTCTCTGCTATTTCCATTTGGATCAATGCAACTTTCATTTTCTTTCCTCCGGCAATAAGCCCTGTGCATCTAACCTGCGCACCAGCATTTTTTCTATTTGCCTTGTAATTCTTGTCATTGGAAATTCCTTCCCCTGTAACGAACGTACCCAAAGCACAGTAAACCCCATCCGTTTTGCTCCCAACACATCAGTTAAAAGCTGATCACCAATGACTAACACTTTACCTTGCTGCCTACCAAAACGTTTAAGAGCTCTTTTAAACCCCCAAGGCATTGGCTTTACTGCCCAGCTTACTGCTTCAATCTGAGCAGCTTCGCTGATTTTCCGCAGTCTTTCTCCACCATTATTAGAAAGCAACACTATTTCAATTTCATTTTTGCGAAGTAATTCCAGCCAATTCAGTACATCTGCATCTAGCTGTACTTCATCACGCGGCAGTAAAGTATTATCAACATCTAAAATAACTCTTTCTACCTGTTGCTTTTTCAGCCATTCAACCGGAATCGACGCAATACTGTCAAAACGAAAATCCGGGCAAAAAATTTTTAACATAAAACGACTTTCTCCTTCGGAAAGGTAACTTCAAATCGTGTACCGACACGCGGAATACTAAACACCTGTGCTTTAGCCCCGTGAACACGGATAATTTCCTTGGCAATCGCAAGTCCAAGCCCTGTTCCAGGTACATTACGGCAATGAGATTTATCCACTTTATAAAATCGTTCCCAAATAAACGGCAGATCCTCTTCTGGAATACCCGGTCCCTGATCTGCCACTGAAAGCAGCACACTGCCATCTTCTTGCCTTACTGCAGTAAAAGAAATAGTGCCATTATCCGGAGAATATTTCAGAGCATTGTCACCCAAGATCATAATAAGCTGTACAAGTTGGTCGCCATTACCTACTACAGCGATATTTTCATCTGCATGAATAACCAATGTCACATGTCGTTTAACCGATTTAACCATCAGCTTTTCTGTGACATTTCGCACAATTTCTGCTAACGGTAAAGGCTCTATTCCTGTCGTCAGCTCATCACTGGCCTGAAAACGACTTATATTGAGAAGTTCCCTGATCATGCGTTCTAACCTGATAGTTTCTTCATTTATCAAAGCACGGTAGCGCTGGATCATTTCTTTATCTGTAATAGTACCATCGCTGATAGCCTCATTATAACCACGAATAATAGTTATAGGAGTCCTTAATTCATGCGAAACATTAGCAACGAAATCACGGCGGATTTTTTCAGTTCGCTCTGTCTTATCAACAAAAGCACTGAGGTCATTACCAAGTGCATTCAAAGCCCTGCCTAAAGCAGCCACCTCATCTTCGCCATTTACTTCTACCTTACGTGTATAGTCGCCGGAAGCTATAGCAGCCGCACTGTCTTTCATTGATATCAAAGGCCTGATAATAGAACGTGATAATCTCCTGACCATAAATAAGCTTAAAATAAGCGCCAGTACACCTACGATCGAAGTATATATATATA
>OHMN01002025.1_pt1 | contig 10463 bp, 10 predicted proteins | sample 1569361 | NCBI WGS metagenome assembly OHMN01 (sample SAMEA3541508, study PRJEB24748) | human gut metagenome | biome: human gut; feature: human-associated habitat; material: faeces | place: China | collected 2012
TAAAGTTGACAAGGTAACATCTGTGAAAAAATAAATGAGTTATGCGTACGGTGAACAAGTAGAATATGAACACAGTTTGATTAAGCTTGAAGATTTAGGTAAACTTCAAGCTTTTTCCTGTGGAAATAAAAAGTTAGATCATTTTTTTCATAAGGAACTCATACATGAGGTAAATATTTATGGAATAAAAGAAAAAATGATAGATACTGATGAGGGCTTACCATATAAAGTAGTAGATAAAAAAACAGGAGATATAATCGCTGTATATTCGTTAGCTGCATCAGGGATATTTTTTGAACAAACAAATCATATGCAGACTATTCCTGCATTAAAAATAGATGTTTTTGCAGTAGACGAAAGATATCAAAAAATGCATATGGATGTAGAATCGCAAGAAGAAGAGAATCCTGATGAGCATCGTTATTTAAGTGATTCGATTATGTGTGATGTGATAAGCCGTTGTGTGAAAATTTCGCAGGAATATGCAACTATTAGATATATAATATTGTATGCTGATAAAAAAGCGAAAAGATTTTATGAGAGGAATTTATTCAATCCATTTTTGGAATTTATGAAGAAAGAAAGACGGGCGGAGATCGCTAAAAATGATCCGATGTATATGGAGTTGGATGTTTAATATTATGCTTGGAAAGCAGTGCGTAATATACTGAGATAATTATAGGCATATCAGGGAGATACAATCCTTGGTATGCCTATTTTTTTACGTTTTATATGGCTGCTGCCGAGCGGTAATCTTTAATGTAAAACTACCGCCCCCATAAACACGTATATTAAATTTTAAGAACGAATGATTCACATATGAGGAAATCTTCATATGGTACATAAAACTCCATTATAAAGCGAAATACAAGGTTTGAGAAGCGTTCTGAGAGCATGATATATTATCATAGAGGTTGATCTTCATCAGAAGGAACATAGACACAAATATCCTGTATCTGACAGTGCAGAATACGGCACAAGTCATTAACAGTCTTCATAGAGATGTCTTGATTATGTTTAAGACGATGCAAAGTGCTATGAGACATATGATGCTTGCTTGTCAAAGTATACCAATTTTCATTTGTTTTCTTTAATGTTTCCCAGAATGGGCTGTAATCTATCATGGCTGTTCCTTCAAAGATATTTGATATTATTACCATAAAATAGATTCTTATACTTGAATATCTTCGTAATAACGAATATAATGTAAGTATTACAGAAATGTGATAGTAAATACAAAATGTCGAAGTATTACGACAAAAAAATTGCACATTACATATAGCAGTAGTATAATCAAATTGTGAATTTTATGTGAAATGTATTATACAATCAAATACGGCATAGCCAGAGAAATCTGGTGACGCAAAACTACAGGGTCTAAGCGAATGTATGACAGCCAGTTGCAACTATGATAATTAAGACATTGCTTCAAGTATGTTTGGGGTAATGTCTTTTTTAAAAGAAACAGAGAAAAGAGGATGACAGAATGAAGAAGAAAGTGTTAGCTTTTTTGCTTGCCAGTACGATGATTATAGAACCATTTACTGTGGCAAGTGCAGCGGATTTTTCTGATGGTATGGGACAAGATACTGTACAGTTCAGTGATGATGCAGAAGATGTGCCAGAAGTAGAGAATGATGATGTGGATCAGTTTGATACGGATGCTGTTGGTGAGGGGGAAGAACCAACAGAAACTCATGTACAAATGGGTGATAATGTTTGGGTTGATTTTGATTATTCTACAGGGACTGCCACTATTTCTGGTACTGGTGATATGTGGGATTATATGGAGGATGGATGGGATTCAAATTCAGGTGAGAAAAAAAATCCATTTACAAAATTGCAAAATCCAGGTGGAAATATTATTATAAAGAAGATAATTATTTCTGATAAAGTTACAAGTGTAGGAAATTATTTTTTATATGGATATACAAAATATGATGACTTTAATTCTGTCAATATATCATTGGGATCTTCGATTAAAAAAATTGGTGATTATGCTTTTGGGGGATGTAATATCGAAGCAATTATTTTACCTGATGAATTGGAAGAATTAGGAGATTATAGTTTCGATGATTGTGGATTAACGGAGATAACTATACCAGAAAATATTAAATCTATTGGTAGAAGATGTTTTGGAAATTGTGATAGTTTAAAAAATGTCATTTTACCAGATTGTTTAACTGATATTCCAGATGAAATATTTTTGGACTGTGATAATCTTGAAGAAATAGATTTACCTTCTTCATTAAAAAGATTAGGAGATGAATCTTTTAATAATTGTAAAAATTTAAAAGAAATTATCTTACCATCGAATTTGAAAACATTGGGTGTAGGTGCTTTTTCTAATTGCAATAGTCTAACAGAAATTACATTGCCTGCTTCTTTAAAAGAGATTAAAGATGATGGTTTTGATATAAGTGGAGCTTTTAGAAATTGTACCAATTTAAGAAAAGTCAATTTTGAAAAGGGATTTTCTGCAAGTATACCCGGAATGATGTTTGAAAATTGCAAACTTCTCACAGAAATTTCGATACCAGAAAATGTTTCATGTATAAGTTCTACTGCCTTTGATAATTGTTGGCGTTTAACAACAATAACGATTAATGGAGCTAAAACAGAGTTATTTTCAGATGCATTTAGAGGATGCCGAAACCTAACAAAAATAATAAGTTATAGTTGTTCATATGCAAAAAAGTATTATGATTCGTTAAGTGCGGATCAAAAAAATCAAATTACATTTGAATTTATAAAAGAGAATGAGCATGAATTAAGTTCTGAAAAAGAAACAATAAAGGAACCAACCTGTACAGAAAAAGGAATAAAAGCTAACAAATGCAATATTTGCGGAGTAATAGATGAATCAAGTAAAGAAGAAATTCCTGCATATGGTCATAAGTGGAATAACGGAGTAATAACTAAACAAGCAACAGAAACAGAGGAAGGCGAAATTAAATATACTTGTTGGAGATGCAATGCAACAAAGACAGAAACTATTCCTAAATTGTCTGCCATAAATTTACAAATTGATGAAAATGAACAATATTGGAATGGACATTACGAGTATCGTTTTTGGTGCACATCTAACAAAGATGTTACATATTATGCAGAGTGTGTAGGAAAAGATAGTGAACAACCTGTATATGATTCCGAAAGGCAGGATGGAGAAATTGATGTTGACAGTGGAAAATGGATAACTGTAGACATTCCAGATGAAGATGCGGTAGACATTTATGTTTTTGCAACTAATGTAAATGGAGATCATGTATCAGTAAAAGTAACACCAAATTATGATAATCGTCCAGAGAAACCTGCAATAAAAGTTGGCGATAATGCAACGGCAACAATAGATGGTGATACGATAACAATTACAGGTACAGGCGAAACATATGACGCTGCTATTGATTGGTCATCCATAGATAAGAGTAAAATTAAGAAAATTATTTTTAATGGGAATATAACATATTTAGGGGACGGATCTTTTTCTGGATTTACTAATGTGGAAAGTATTATATTGCCAGATACTTTAGAGGTAATAGGCTGGGATGCATTATCTAAATGTTCCACATTAAAAGAATTGAAAATACCGAATTCTGTAAAAAGAATTGAAGATTATGCATTTGAAAATTGTACTGCATTAACTAATATTGCTTTTTCAGACTCAATAACAACAATAGGAAATGCCGCATTTTCTGGTTGCACATCTTTGGAAAAAATCGTATTACCAAGTAAACTTACATCGCTAGGAAATGTTGCATTTGGAGGTTGTAACGCCGAAATTATATTCCCATTAAGTTTGAAGAGTATTCCTGAGTTAGGAAGTAATGCGGTTAAGAAAGTTACAATTCCTGAAGGAGTAGAAACGATAGGCTACCAGGCTTTTTGCAGTTGCAGTAATTTAACAGAAATCACATTACCATCTACAATTACAAGCATAGAAAGTGAAGCATTTGAAGGTACAGGTATTACTTCATTTAATTATCCGCAAAATATAACCAACATACCCAATGGTGCTTTTGCAAATACGAATTTGACAGAATTTTCAGTGCCAGAAAAAGTTACAGAAATTGACGATAATGCATTTTATAATTGCTATGATTTAACAAAAATCTCTATTCCAAAATCAGTTACTTACATTGGTTCAGATGTGTTTAAATATTGCCGTAATCTTACTATTTACGGATACAAAGACAGTGCGGCAGAATCATATGCAAAAGCAAATAATATTAAGTTTATATCAGCAGATTACAAGGTAATATTCAAGGATAATGGACGTACTCAGAAAACAGAATATGTAACAAAGGGACAGAATGCAACACCACCAACATTATCAGCAAAAGATGGCTACACACTTTCATGGGATGCTGACTATACCAATATCCAAGAAGATATGGTAATCAATGCAGTATGGACAAAGAAAGATAACGGCGGCGGTAACACAACAATCATTGTAAGTCCATCAGAAACAAATAAATACACCGTTACATTTAAAGATCGTGGCAAGATTGTTAAGACAGAAAAAGTAAAATCTGGTGATGCAGCAGAATATCCATTTATCAATAGAAATGGATATGAATTATCATGGGACAAGGATTTCTCAAAAGTTACCGCAGATATTACAGTCAATGCAGTTTGGACGGTAATCAAGCCTAATAAGGTTACAAGTTTAACAGCAGAAGTCCAGAAGAACTCTATTGATCTGTCATGGGATAGAGCAGAGAACACAGATTATTATCTGGTATATCGTAAAGCTACATCAGATACAGAGTACAAGCAGATTAAAAAGACAACAAAGATTCTCTGGACAGATGAAGATGTAGAACCAGGAACAGAATACTCTTACAAAGTAGTGGGTGTTTGTTCCGTAGATGGCAAGAAATATCAGGGCGCAGATTCTGATATAGTTACTGCAAAGATTGGTACACCGCAGGTTGGAGATGTATATTCTGTTGGTGATCTCAAATATAAGGTTACAGGTGCTAAAGAAGTAAGTGTTATTGGACTCGCAAAAGAAGAAGTAGAGATCAAGATTCCATCAGCAGTATCTATCAGTGGTAAAGCTTATAAAGTAACATCCATTCAGGCAAAAGCTTTCTATCAGAATGAAGATATTGTAAGTATTGCAATTGGTAATAATGTAACCTATGTAGGCAAATATGCATTCTATCAGTGTCCGAATCTGGAGACTGTTAAGTTTGGAAAGAGAGTATCAGTTATCAGTACTTGTGCGTTTACTCAGTGTAAGAACCTTGAGAATTTGACATTACCATCAAGCATAAGAAGGATTGGTGCAAAAGCATTTTACCAGTGTACATCTATTAAAGTCTTAAAGATTAATGGTTCTGTTCTGGAATATGTTGGAAAAAAAGGTTTGGCAGTCAATAAGACGGTGACATTGAGATTGCCAAAGAAAGTATACACCAAATATAAGAAGTTGATTAAGACAAGTGGTGTATATTCTAAGACAAAGTATTCAAAATTTTAATGCGAATATGTAGATGTGAAGAGGGGCTAGGCTGAGAGGTTTAGCCCTTTATAAAAATATGAAGAGGAGTAAATTGATGAGTGATGTAGATATAAGAAAAAATGCTGATATAGAGCAAAAAGAAACAACCCAGAAATATTTTAATTTATGGTATGAAGAATATAAAGACTTTGTAAATGTTAACGATTTACCAGATATAAAAATAGAGCCATTTATAAATACTGAAAGTGAACGGTGCTATGTAGAGCATAGAGCTGATGGTAATGTTATATATGTGAATCAATTGAATATTTATATCTTAAGAGAAAAATCAACAAAATCAATAGCATTTCATGAATTTACACATGTGTATGATCATTATTTATTACAACAAAATAATATAGTGGATAAGGAAAACCACGCATTTATATATCATGAATATCATGCGACAATAATTGAGATGATGTGTGCTTTAGGTTTTAAAAATATTACTGAAATTCCAGAAATAAATATTAATACATCTAAAGTGTATCTGGGAATGGAACATAAAAATTTAAAACAGTACTTACTGGATGAAAAAAAGAATAAAATAGAATTATTTGAAACACTTTTAAAAGAGCCATTAACAATTACATCTTGGGTTGAAGTTGCCCGTTTTATCGCGTATACATTGGGACGCATAGAATTTTTACGAACATATTGTAGAGATGCATTAGAAGTTTTCGATATTCAAAATTATTTGCAAGAAAAATTTGGGGGTACAATTATAAAATTGCAATCTTTATTGTATCTTGCAAAACCATGTGATATGCAAGCTCATCAAATAATCACCAATGTAATGTGTGAGGCGGTATATCCATATATAGAAAAGTGATATAATAGCAGCAGATGTTCGGAACATTCAAATTTTACCCGTATCATGAAAATTGAACACATCCACCCCTACACGCCACACGCCCTCTTTACAGAAATGTAAACCACCCGGGGGTACACGTCCCCTGTAGCCTGGTATCTTCCAGACCTCAGAGCATAGCAGACGACACGCAACACCATATAACAACACCAAGAGAACGCAACAACAAGAGAATCCGCATTCTATCAGTCAAGCCATCAGAACACAATAAACCTGTAGCATTCTGACCATCTCACCAGACAGCATGGAGAAATAGCAAAGCCCCCTATAGCTTGTGGAGATGGACAGAGAACACCAGACAGAAACAACAGCGGATCACACAGGAGAAGATACAGAAGTATAACCGCCCAGAGATGGACACGACAACACATAACACACTTAATATAAAAAGGCTAGGAGAATCACACACACAATTCTCTTAGCCTTAATTTTTTACACTGGATAGTATTACAAATAATAATATATAGCAAATGCCATATAGTAAGATATGCAATAATACAATTGAATTAATACAACAGCATCACCAGACACAACAGCAGACATTAAAGCATCATACAAATAATAAATATGCTCATAAAGACAGCACAGAACATTCACAGCAACATAATAGAAAGCTACGCCCCAGATAACAGACAGCAGATATAGAAATAGCGCACAGATACAGGATAGCAACAGACAACAGCAGATATCAAATTGCTTTATGATCTGGCACACTGGCAGAGAATCATATAGACACTTGCTCAAGGTTCTGTCATTGCTCTGTTACTCTGTCAATGTGTCAAATATGTTCTGCTTCATTCAGTCACACATCATACATATCTGACATACTGATATATACTATTATATATAATACATATAATACATACACTATGTCATATCATACAATACTATGCCATACAATACATACTGTACATACCATACCTGCACACACTGTTATATATGATACTGTACAGTGCATATATACAATATATACTCATACGCTCATATACTCTAATGCTACCACACCACCACATGATCTGTTATTACTCCATCAAGACATACACATCATACCTGCATATACGTCACCTTCTGCCATGCCTTATATTATAATCCATCATACAAATAATAGGGTTCAGAAACAGGATAGACAGCAGACATATAACAGAAGGACATAAAAAGAAGCGGTATATTTCAACCGCTCCTGTATCATTCAGCAAGCATAAAATTGACCGCTTTTTCTGCTTTGCTGCTTGCTGATACGATAAACTTGTTGTCATTCTTCAAGACTTTCAACCAATTCTGTATATATGCTGTTGAGTTCTTAAAGGTCTGAGGTGTTTCAATTCCTAACATGTTCATCATAAATGCACTAGATAATTCTGCACAAAGTTCTTCACGGCTATATGTTGGTGATCCAAAGTTTACAATCTCATTTGTTTCAAATCTGTTAAGCCTACTCTTGTATCCTGTGCTGTGTGCCAGTTCATGAAATGTTGTGCTGTAATATTCATTGATATTTTCATATTGTTCTTTCATTGGGACAACTACTCTATCATTAGATGGATTGTAAGTGGCTTTATTGCTTGGCAGTTCTTTGAAGTCAAGATGTTCACGATTCACATACATTGTGATGATCTTGTCTGCTTCTTCTATTGGCTCAACCTCTCTAAATGGTACTTCTAAAGGTTTCACACCTTCAACCTGTGAGATGTGAAAGACGTTGTAATATTTCAGTACAGGTATCTTTCTGACTTCCTTTTCTCCTGTCTCTTCGTTTGTTTCTTCTTTCTGGTATATCTTCCAGAATACAACGATTTCTGATTTCTCACCTTTTTTAATATGTCCACCTAAGTCTGACCACTGCTTGAATGTTGCATATTCTCCAGAATGTTTCAGAAGAATCTGATTGATAATGCTGTAAGGTTTCTTTGTAATTCTGTTGTATGCTCCTGATCTAACTCCTGTCCAAGGACGTTTCCAAGGGATGTTTCCTTTTTCCAGTTCTGCAATAATTCTATCTGTTACCATTTCATATACATTTGCTTTTGTTGTCATAACTATAACCTCCATCTTTTGTGCATCTTTTGTTTGGTTCTGTTCTTTTTGATAAGGTTATTATAATATATCTTGTACAAGATGTAAATAGTTATTCTTGTACAAGATTTTTGCGATATATTTATACATCTTGTACAAGTTTTACGATTGTTGCATATTTTTAAATACTATGATAAAATATCAATAATAAATTGGGAGGTGGCGCACTATATTATGAAAGAATCCGAAAAATCATTTGATGCAACACAATATAAAAATCAATTCCAGAAAGAAAAATATGATAGGATTATTGTAAATGTTCCCAAAGGGCAGAAAGAAGTTATTACTTCTTATGCTAAAGAACATAGTTATAATAGCTTAAATTCTTTTGTTGTTGATGCTATTAATGAAAAAATGAAAAATTAATAACCTATTGTATATGAGCAGGCGTTAAGCCTGTTCTTTTTTTGTCTTTATCCATCTTGTACAAGATTCATAAAAAACCGAACATATTCTTGTACAAGATTACGTCTTTACATCTTGTACAAGATGACCTATAATAAACTCATCAAATGAAACACAGCAACACACAAGAGCAACAGCGAAGGGTGAAAATGAAGTAGCGAAAGCACACCAGAGACACCAACATAACATTGGATAAGGGTAAGCAAAGATACAAAGTTATCGAGATTGGTTTAAGACCTGCCAAGGCTGATGCTCCTATAAAAAGAAAATCAAATCTCAGGAGGATAAAGATATGTGTAGAACAATGAAAGAATTAGAAAAAGTCGTAGCAGATTACAGAAGTCTTAAAGCAATGAAAGAGCAGTTAGACGCAGAACTGAAAGACCTTGAAAGAGAAATCATCGGTTACATGGATACAAATGAAAAGATTTCTGAGGCAGGTAACGACTTCACAATTAAGCTTTCAACCTGTGAAAGAAGAACACTTGACAGTAAGAGACTTGAAGCAGATTTAGGAAGCCTTGCAGAGTATCAGAGAGTAAGCCAGTACAGAAGATTATATGTTAAATAAAGTGGTCATAGCCACTATAAATAGGGCTTTAAGCTATGAGCGTTACCCGTCAAATTTGACGGGCAGGTAGTCATAAAAAATACACATAAAAAGGAGATTAAAAATCATGTTAAACAAACTTTTCAACAGAGCAGACAGAGCAACAACCTATTACGTATTAGAGGCATATTTCCACGATACAGTAAACTGCACCTTTAACCGCAATCTGTTTTTCGCTACATTGTTAGATCACAAGAGATTTACAGGTTGTAAAAACATCAAAAAAGCAATTACAAATGTAGTTAATATCTGCATGGCTCATATGGGCTACACTTGCAAATGTAACTACAGAGAAGTAGCAAGATACCTCAAAAGATACGGTATTGATGTAAATGCTTTAGCATTCTAAGGAGGACAACACACAATGATGTATTCAGAGTTTATTGAAATCAGCAATTTTACAGAACAGTATATTTCTTTTGCAGAGTATATAACTTACATTGAGCCAATCTACATGGCAGCAGATCAGATCCCAACAAAGCAGGAGTTCATAGCAATGCTGAGAGATGCTTTTAAGTCTCTTGTAAATCCTGTAGTTGAGAAAGCTATTCATAGCTTATCACTCAATGACAAGATCACATATCTTGAGTGTGGTTCTCAGCAGGTACAGGAGTATCTGACAAGAATCGACTTTGAAGCCCGTAAACTTGCGTACCAGTATTTAAAACTGATGCTCACATTATAAATTACATTCGCTGCCCTATCGGCATAACGGGGAGAAAGAGGACGAAATGAAAGCAAAATCAATTAAGACAGTAGAAGTAAAAGAGATCGGAGCTATTAATCTGAATAACATTGAAGCAGTCAACGGGAATCTTCTGGTACATATTCCAATTTCACATGCAAATGAAGGCTTAGAAGAACTTGTGAATAAGTTGTATAAAGACTTTCAGGAGAAGCATCCAGATGTTGACGAAAAAGAAATCTGTGTTGATGTGAATGTACAGTACACTTTCGGTGGATGGTTAACAGGGATTGATTCAGACTTTGTTCTTGAC
>OHMN01002027.1_pt1 | contig 10450 bp, 8 predicted proteins | sample 1569361 | NCBI WGS metagenome assembly OHMN01 (sample SAMEA3541508, study PRJEB24748) | human gut metagenome | biome: human gut; feature: human-associated habitat; material: faeces | place: China | collected 2012
CGTCACCAAGCTTTTCTTTCAGTTCATCAGATGCCTGATTCACTTCTTCTGTTTTCGATGCTGCCGGTGTATCCCCTGTCTTATCCCCCTGGCATCCTGTCATCATGATCGCAGCTGACAAAAGCAGCGCTATTGCTAATTTTTTCATGGTAATTTTCTCCTGTTTCTGTTCGTTTTTCATCTACGAATAAGGATACCATAAGCACAGCTTTTTTTCCACTTTTTATCTATCCATCCCACACGCACTGGCTTTTTCAACCAGACAACGATCTTGCATGACTGCTTCGTAAAACCGAAAGCCACCGGAAAAATTATAGGCATCATAACCGTTTCCTGTTAAAATTCTGGCAGCAACATAGCTGCGAAGCCCGCTCTGGCAAATGACGTACACTGGTTTTCTCTTCTCAATCTCATCCAGATGTTCACGTAAGACGTCTACCGGAATATTCCGAAATCCTTCCAAATGACCTCCTGCATATTCCCCTTCTGTCCGGACATCCAACAGTGTCACACTTCCATCACGCGGAAGTTTTTCGATGTCTTCCAAAAACCACTGCTTCAAATATCTATTTTCTATATTTTCGATCATATACCCTGCCATATTAACCGGATCTTTGGCTGAAGAATATGGAGGTGCATATGCCAGATCCAGTTCTTTGAGATCCGTCGCCTTCATCCCCGCATGTATGGCCGTTGCCAGCACATCAATTCGTTTGTCTACCCCCTCATATCCCACGACCTGAGCTCCCAGCAAACGATTGGTCTCTTTTTCAAAAAGTACCTTCATTGTCATGACTTTTCCACCAGGATAATAACCGGCATGGCTCATAGGAGAAAGAATGACTTTATCTGTATCGATCCCCAGTTTTTTTGCTCTCTTCTCATTTAAACCAGTTGTTGCAGCTGTCATATCAAACACTTTGATCACAGAACTTCCCTGAGCTCCCGAATAAGAACTGTTTCCACCACAAATATTGTCAGCGGCAATGCGTCCCTGTTTGTTCGCAGGGCCTGCCAGAGAAATCAGATCCTCTTCACCCGATACTGCATTTTTAATCTGCACGGCATCTCCAACTGCATAAATATCTGGAATGGATGTCTCCATACGTTCATTGACAACAATACTTCCTTTGATTCCCAGTTTGATTCCTGCCTCTCCTGCCAGTTTTGCATCCGGCGCAACACCAATTGCCAGTATTCCCATATCTGCATGGATCGGATCTTCTCCTTTTAAAAGGACATCAATGCCGCCTTCTTTTTCCACGAATCCTTCCACCGTATGACCAAGTGCCAGTGTCACGCCGTGTCTCCTCATTTCACTATGAATAAAAGATGCCATATCCGGATCAAATGGATTCATCAGTTGTTTTGCTCTTTGAACAATCGTAACATCCATCCCGGACTCTCGAAGATTCTCCGCTAACTCCAGCCCGATGAATCCTCCGCCTGCAAGCACCACTGATTTTGGCTGATGAGTTTCTATATATGCTTTGATTCGCATCGTATCTTCCACTGTACGCAATGTAAACAAATTTTCCAGTCCCACCCCGGGGATCTCCGGCTGTACCGGTCTTGCTCCCGGTGAAAGAAGTAGTTTATCGTAATGTTCTTCAAATTCTTCCCCTGTCTCCAGATTTCTGACCGAAACTGTCTTACGCTCCGGATGAATGGAAAGCACTTCATGACGTACCTTCATGTCTACATGGAATCGTGAGAAAAAGCTCTCCGGTGTCTGTAATGTCAATTCTTCGGAATCTGTGATCACATCTCCGATATAGTATGGAAGCCCGCAGTTTGCATAAGAAATATACCCGGAACGTTCAAATACAACTACTTCTGCTTCTTCATTTAATCTTCGGATCCTGGCTGCCGCCGTTGCCCCGCCTGCTACTCCTCCTACAATTACAACCTTCATTTAACGTTCCACCTTTCCTGTATATGAGGCAATCCCGCCTATATTTTTTACATTCTCATATCCCATCTTCTGCAGAGCACCAACTGCCTGACGACTTCTTGCACCACTGTGGCAATATACAAAAACAGGACTGTTTTTACTCTTTACAACGGAAAGAGCCTTCTCAATGCTTTGTAATGGAACATTTTTACTTTTGGGGATGTGTCCTTCCCTATACTCCTGAGGCATACGCACATCCAATAAAACTGCTCCTGGTATTGCTTTATATTCCTGTACTCCCCGATTAATATCCGGGGTTTTAAAAAAATCGAAAAAGGCTTTCTGAATATCTATCACTGACATATCGTTTTCCTCCTCTATCTCTGTTTGATAAATATAGAATAACCCGTTTATGAAAAAATTTCCGTGATAATATCACAAAAAATCCGTGTAAACATCCACACACTATCTGTGTGATATTTACACGGATTTTTTATTTCTTTTCTCCTATAACTTTTCTCTAGTAAAAGTTATATTATGAAATTCTACATTACAATCCTGAGCAAACACACCTATTCTAAATGGCATCTTGCGATATGTTCGATAAGAAAATGCAATCATTTCACCTATAAAAATTTCAATCATGGAATCTGTCAAAATACATTTGACATTAATAATGTCACCATCTTTAAACGGAAACGATTTTTCACATACTCTTGGTCCATCCACTTCTCCTGCAATAATTTCTTTTCCAGAAAGTGTTGCCCAGAATGGATCTAACGGAGCTGGAAGCTTATTAATAGAGACTGCTTGCGTTGCACGATTGAATGCCAAAAGATAGCCATTATCAATATCCTCATCTGTATTAATCGTTAATCCAAAATAATCTGCACAATCAGATGCCTTAATGTTACATTCCATCATAAAATTATTTTGTTCTACCTCGAAAAATCCATATGACAAGGTTCCAACAGACAATATTTCAAGAGCCTTTTCTCCATACATTTTAATATTTCCCAACTTTTTATTGAAAGAATGTTTCAATTTTTGTGCTTGAAAATATTTTTCAATTTCTTCCGGCATGACTATTTTAAGGTTCCCGTCTCCCATCGGAATGGCCTGATGAGGAATTGCGAAATCTCCCCCTGTCTGCCATAATTCATCATCCGACTGTTTTTCTCTTTCCGGAGTCCACGCAAAATAAATTCTTCTTCCCCTATTATCTATAAGAGATTTTGCTGCATAAAATCTTCTATTATCAATTCCATCAAATTTAGGTGTTCTCCAAGGTCCATAAGGTGATTTTGAATATCGATAGATTGTTTGTGCCCGCTCTGAAAAACGTGAATATACCAAATACCAATACTCTCCCATTTTATACATTTCCGGACATTCTGGACAATTTGTATGCCATGGTTCATAAATCACACCCCAATGTTCAAATTCTTGCAAATCTTTTGATTTATAAAGAACCACGACACCTCTTCTGTTTGATGGTCCACTATTCTTTCTTGCTGCAATAAGCATCCAGTATTCCATTTCCTCTTCATTATAAAAAATATAAGGATCACGCCAGTCTATATTCTCATAATATCTTATATCCGGAACAATGATCGGATTGTTCAAATCTTTTTCAAATGTAACACAATCATCGCTTACCGCATGACAGATTGTTTGAGGAAATTCGGAATCAATATGATATCCCGTATAAAAAATATGATATTTCCCCTCTGCATAAATTACTGATCCCGTCCAACATCCATCCTGATCAAGCTTTGTTCCATCCCCAGGAAGAAGTGCTGGTTGCATTTCTTCCCATTCCACAAGATTTTTACTCACAACATGTTGCCATGTATTTCTAACTCTCTCAGGATATCGTACAGTGTTTTCTGGTACAGATAAGAAAAACAAGTGATACATGCCATCATGATAAAATGGAATAGAATCTCCACACGACAATCCATTTGACAATCTTCTAAATATACTCATTTTATTTCCTCCATTATCTGTTTTGTATTTTTATAAATTTCATGATATATTTCAAAATACTTTCTATATATTTTTGTATGTTCAGAAATGGGAACTATAATCTTTTCATCAAAAGTCACATAATTCTCAACCGCATCCTCTATCGTAAAACTTTGAGTACCTGCTCCTGCTAAAATACATGCTCCAAGACACGCCTGCTCCTTCACATTACATACTTTAATCTCTTTTTCAAAAATATCTGCTTGCAATTGAAGAAACAACTCGCTGCTCGCGCCACCTCCTGATGCAATAACTTGATCACTATCAATTCCTAATTCCTGTAAAATCAGAAGACAATCCTTCAAGCTATAAATGATTCCTTCCATCGTAGCGCGAATTAAATGTCTCCTGTCGTGCTGTAACTTTAATCCAAAATAAACCCCCTTTGCCTTTGAATCCATCACAGGTGTCCGTTCTCCTGAAAGATATGGTAAATAAACTACCCCCTCACTTCCCGCCTCTATTTCTTCTGCCATTTTTGTGTATTTTTCAAACTGATTTTCTTCACCTAAAACTTTGTTGCACAACCAATTTAGGGAATTACCACTGTTTAATGTAGCTCCAAATACAGAATAACCTTTTCCAACAGCATGGCAAAATGTATTTGTTCTAAGCCTCCTATCAGACACAAACTCATTTGAATACGCAGATACCTGACCTCCTGTCCCAATATTTGAAATCAATTTTCCTTCCTGATAAACACCATTTCCAATACTTTGTGCCATTTGGTCTCCACATCCATATAGCACAGGAATTCCCTCCTTAAGCCCTGTCAGTTCTGCACATTTCATAGTAACATATCCGGCAATTTCACCCGATTCATAACAATCCGGGAAATTATCTCCAGATAACCCAACTCTCCTTATCAACTCTTTTGCCCATCTCCGATTTTTTACATCATAAATTCCTGAAGCTGAGGCATCTGTCACTTCTGTCGCAATCTCCCCAGTCATTTTGAATCTGATATAGTCCTTAGGTTGAAATACTTTCCAAATTTTTTTATAATTTTCAGGCTCATTTTTCTTAATCCACAACAGGGAAGGACATGAAAAGCCAACACAAATACGATTCCCCAAAACAGTATTAATTTCTTCTTCACTTAGTTTTCCCAAAATTTCATCTACTTCTTGTACAGAACGCTGATCAAGCCAAATAATTGCTGGTCTTACTGGTTTTCCATATTCATCTATACTCACTAATCCATGCATTTGTCCTGAAAAGCTGATTCCCACCACAGATTCAAATGCTTTCCTGCATCTTGAATCGGAACGAAACTCTTGAAAAATTTCCACTAAATTTTCCCACCACAATTCAGGATTCTGCTCGGCACAATTTGGTGCTGGTATACTAACAGAATATCTTCTTTTTTTTACATATATTTTCCCTGATGCAATATCCAACATCATCGCTTTTATACTTGATGTTCCAATATCAATTCCTAATAATGTACGCATCTTTTATTTTTTACTCTTCTCCTTCTTAATATAATCAATATACACTGCCAACAACACCACAATTCCCTTTACCACATATTGCCATGAAGAATCTATTCCCATCAGATTCATTCCATTATTTAAAATACCTATCACGAGACATCCTATCAATGTCCCACTAATTCTTCCCACACCTCCTGTCATACTTGTTCCACCAAGCACTACCGCAGAAATAGCGTCCATTTCCGCTCCATCTCCTACATTAAATTGTCCTGAAAATGTTCTTGCCGCGCTCAATATTCCTGCACAAGCCGCAAATAAACCCGAAAGTGTAAACACCAAAAAAATAACTTTTTTTGAATTAATCCCACTATAAACTGCCGCTTGCTGGTTATCACCGACTGCATAAATATTTCTTCCAAATTTGGTTTTATTCAAAATCAAACCTGTAATTATGACCACAACAACCATAAACAGTAATTGAACAGGTATTTCTCCAAATATTTTTCCACTTCCAATCCAAATAAACAACTCATCATTAACCAATATTGTTGTAGCATTTGTATAAATTCTTGCAAATCCTCTGCCAATATTCATCATCGCCAATGTTACGATAAATGGTGGGATTTTTGTATTCGCTATAATCAATCCGTTAACTGCTCCCACTAAGGTTCCTATTATAATTGCCAAAATAATTGCCAAGCCTGACGGGATACCATTATTTGTAATCAATCCCGCACACAAGCATCCCGAAATTGCAATCACTGATCCAACGGATAAATCAATCCCTCCTATCAGAATTACCATTGTCATTCCACATGCTAAAAATACATTAACTGAAATTTGTCTCAAAACGTTAAAAATATTTGTTGAAGTTGCAAATGAATCTGATATAAAAGTAAGGCCAATGCACATGATAAGAAGTCCTATCAAAATTCCCAAGTTGGACCGGACAATTTTTATAATCCCATTCTCTCTCCATAAGCTTTCTTTTTTCTTTGCTGATTGATCCATAATATCCTCCTGATTCTTATCGTTCCGTTGCCATTGTCATTATTCTTTCCTGACTGAATTCATTTCTGCTCAATTCACCCGTTGTATATCCTGATGAAAATGCAACAATTCTATCACTCATATTTATAAGTTCGGGAAGCTCCGATGAAACCATGATAATCGCTAATCCTTTTTTCGCCAATTCATTTATTAATGAATAAATTTCTGCTTTTGTCTTTACATCAACCCCTCTTGTCGGCTCATCTAAAATTAAAATTTTCTTAGCTGACAATAACCATTTCCCAATTAACACCTTCTGTTGGTTTCCACCACTCAAATCATTAACAATCTGTTCCTGCCCCGTTACCTTAATCTGAATATCCTGAATCATTTTATTCACAATATCTTTTTCTTTTTTTGAATCATGTCTAAGAAGCTTAAAAATCTGATGTAAAATCGTAATTGTCGTATTAAACCGAACATCTTGTTGCAAAAACAATCCTGCATTTTTTCTATCTTCCGGAACAAATCCTATCCCGCTTTTCATCGCTTCCGTAGGTGATTTAAAACAGACCTTATTTCCTTCTATCCACACTTGCCCTCCTGTCCTCTTAGTAAGTCCAAAAATGCATTCCATTGTTTCACTTCTCCCTGCCCCTACAAGACCTGCAATTCCTAATATTTCTCCCCTCCTCACAAAAAAATCTACTTTTTTTACCATCTTTCCATCTGATAAATTTTCCACTTTTAATATTACATCCGACGATGGCACATTATCTTTCATATAATATCTTGTTAATTCGCGTCCCACCATCGTATTTACTAATTTACTGCGTTCTACAGTCGCTGTACTAAAAGTCCCTACATCCATTCCATCACGCAATACTTCTATCCTGTCTGTAATCTCAAACAACTCATCTAATCGGTGAGAAATGTAGATGATTCCAACACCTTGTTTTTTTAACATTCGTATCATCTGAAACAAGATTTGAACTTCCTTTTCAGATAATGAGGAAGTAGGCTCATCCATTACAATAATCTTACTTCCAAATGAAATTGCACGGATTATTTCCACCATCTGTTGCTGCGCAATCGTTAAATTCTCCAGTATTTCTCCTGCATCCAATTCGAGTTCAAACTGATTTATAATAGATTGTGCCTTCTCTTTTTGCATTTTTAGAGAAACAATTCCTTTTTTATGACAAATTTCATTTCCCATAAAAATATTTTCCGCCACTGAAATATGACTACATAGCATTAATTCCTGATGAATAATACTAATACCATAGGTTCTTGCATCTGAAATATTATTAATCTCTGCCAATTGATCTTTCACATAAATTTGCCCTGAATCCTTCTTATAAATGCCGCCTAAAATTTTGATAAGAGTGGATTTTCCTGCTCCATTTTCTCCTAGTAATGCAAGAACTTCCCCTGAATACAATGAAACATTTACATTTTCCAAAACTCTATTACTACCAAAACTCTTATTAATATTTTTCATCTCCATCAAAGCATTCATATCTTTTCTCCCATTCCGCCGAATGACTACTGCCAATCAGAATCTGAATATTCTGAAACATTTGATGCATCAATTGCAAATGTTGAAATTAATGTCTCCTTTTCAAAATCTTTTCCTTCCAAAATTTTATATGCAACTTCTGCACTTTTTTGTCCAACTGTAAATGGTGACTGGGCAGCTGTGCATTTCCAGATTCCTTCTGCTCCATCCTTCTTTATTGCCGCTTTCGCTTCTGGACCACCATTCGCACTATAAATTCCAATATTTTTTCCAGATGCTGTAATCGCAGAATATGCACCCTGTGCACACTCGTCATTAATACAATAAATTGCTACAAGATCCGGATTTGCCTGCAAAATATCTTCCGTAATTGAAAGTCCTGTCTCTGGTTTTCCCCCTCCATCTAATCTTGATACAACCTCAAATTTCTCTCCTACCGTATCCAATAATCCCTCAATTCGTTGTGAAGCTGCATTATCATTTGTTCTATCAAGAATTGCAATCTTTCCGCCTTCCGGATAATCTTTTATCATATGCTCTCCTGCCACTACCCCTGCTGAATAATGATCCGTAGCTACAAATGCATCAACATCATCTGTATTGGCTACTGCAAGATCAAAATTTACGACTGGAATCCCTGCTTCTTTAAGTAACATTAATGCTGGTCCAGAAGCTTCCGCATCTACTGGATTATAAAATACACAATCGACATCCTGCGCAATAAAATCTTCAATAATCCCCAACTGAATATTGCTGTCTGACTGCGCTTCAACTCTGATAACCTCTCCCCCTTTTTCTTCCACAACAGACATGACCCCATCATAACACGCGTCAAAAAATGATCCCGCCGCCCATTCTGTAAATCCAAACTTATATCCTTCTTTTGTTGATTTTTCTTTACTTGTATCTCCCTCTCCACTTTCCTTACTACATCCCAGCATCCCTACAACCAACATCATTGCTACAATCACGCTCATCATTTTTTTCTTTTTCATTTTTTCCTCTCCTTTGTTTAATCGTTTTATTAGTTTATTCATTAAACTATTTACTTGTTGAATTAACTTTAGCAAATTATAAATCCATTGTCAACATATGAATATTACTTTTTATTTTTTTGTTACTGTTATACAAAAAAAGAGTCTGCTTTTTATGCAAACTCCTTTTCATTAATTACTATTACTCTAAAAAAACATTGAATAATTATCGAATACTTTTTTTGTGCACATTGCTCCTATTCCATGCAATACTGAATCTTTTACTGCTCCACTAATTTTTACTGTTAATTTTTCATATATCTCTGGAAGAAGTCTTTCTTTTAATACCTTATCCACTTCATTCAACATGATTTCCTGATCTACATGTGTCAGTTCATCTCCAAGAATGATTACTGTTGGATTATAAGTATTTACTATATTTACAATCCCATAACCTAGATAACGACAAGACTCACGATAAATATTGATTACTTCAATATCATCACCTTTTATCATTTCTTTAATTTCTTTTAAACTATATTTCTTTCCTTTTGCTTCTTTTAGTCTACTTCGGACAGATAAAAGTGAACAATATTTTTCGAGACACCCTCGGTTCCCACATTCACAAAGCTCGCCTCTATAATCTATTGTCATATGGCCTATTTCTCCAGCTGTTCCCAATTCTCCATATACAATTTTTTGATCAATAATAATTCCTGCTCCAATTCCTTCTCCTGCTGCAACATAAATTAAAGAATTTTTTTTATCTATTTCCTTATCATACCATAATTGTGCAAATGCTCCCGCTTTTGCATCATGCTCTACAATTACTTTTATATTCAACTGATTTTCTAATTTTTCTTTAAAATCAATTTGTTCAAATCTCCTTCCTCCAGTAAGTACCCCTATTTTTCCTCTATCCTTAAAAAATGGTCCTGGTATTGCCATTCCAACCAAAAGAAGTTTTCTAAATTGATTTTGTTCTATGAAACTTAAAATCACCTTAATGATTTCTTTAAATGTTATTTCCGCGGGGTTATCTTCACTAATTTCTATGCGTCTTAAATCTTCCATTTCTCCTCTAAGATTAAAAGAAGCTACTTTAAAATAAGTTCGTGCAAGCCTGATTCCTATTACATAATATTTTTTATCTGACAAAGTAATACCTATAGAACGCCTTCCTTTTCCATTCGATAAAAGTCCCGTTTCCTCCACACACTCTGACAGTATAAATTCATTCACTGTATATGTGATTGTAGCCTTATTTAAACCGGATAATTTCGAAAGAAGTGCTCTGGAACACACCCCTTCCTCTCGAATTAAATTCAAAACTAATGATTTATTCAATTCTTGAATCTTATCCTGATTCATCCCTTCCTTCATTATTCTCTACCCCTCCATTTTGTTTATTCATTCAACAAAATAATACCTCTTCTCATTCACATTTGTCAATATAAACTTAAAAAGGACAATCTTCCCCGACTGTCCCTTTTGCATAATTTTTATTTTACAACTACCTTACGGAAGTTCTTCTTACCTTTTTTCAGAACAATACCCTCTCCTGACAGTGCATCTTTTGTAAATACCGCATGAATGTCTGCAACTT
>OHMN01002035.1_pt1 | contig 10435 bp, 6 predicted proteins | sample 1569361 | NCBI WGS metagenome assembly OHMN01 (sample SAMEA3541508, study PRJEB24748) | human gut metagenome | biome: human gut; feature: human-associated habitat; material: faeces | place: China | collected 2012
GAACTAAGAAGTGCTACGGTACCGACCTTAAAAACTGGAAAGCCGGAATTGCCGGTCCGGTGAAACATGCCGGCATCTTTGACGGAGAAGAGTATGATGCACGTGAACCGATGGGCTACGAATGTGTGGACAAACTCTCTACACCCGAAGAGAATACCGAATTCTCTGGTAACATTCTGCCTTCGGACGGAGCGGAAGTCTATCTGCGCACCGATCTCGCCCTCGCTCCTGTCAGAGCATACATTTGGAAGAATATAGAAGGAGCGAAAGAGAACGAGTTCGGTAAAGTGATTATCGCCCGTGAGTTCGCATCGGGCACGGAGATGACCATAAGTCCGGGAGAGACGTTAGTGGTGGATTTCGGGCAAAACTGTGCCGGTGTACCTTCTTTCGTATTTAAAGCTGCCGAGGGAACAGTGCTAACCTGCCTTCCCGCAGAGTTGCTCAATGACGGCAACGGTGCCAAGATTCGTGGCATGGACGGTCCGGAAGGAAGCTGCCACCGTGAAAACCTGCGTATTCCCCACACTGGCATCCGTCTGGACTACACCTTTGCTGCCGGGGATAACTATGTAGCCTACTATCCTCACTGCACCTTTTTCGGCTACCGCTACGTCTCCATAACTGCCACCGGGAATGTAGCCATCAAGTCGTTGAAATCCATTCCCGTCACTTCCATCACAAAGGAACTGGAAACCGGTACTATCACCACGGGCAATGACCTTGTGAACAAGCTCATCTCTAACACTTATTGGGGACAGCTATCCAACTACCTGTCTATACCCACCGACTGTCCGCAGCGTGACGAGCGTCTGGGCTGGACAGCAGATACACAAGTGTTTGCAGAAACCGGTACGTTCTTTGCTAACACCATGAAGTTCTTTCACAAGTGGATGCGTGACATGCGTGACACCCAGAACAGTTTGGGCGGATTCCCCGGAGTGGCTCCCTTGGCACAATACGGCGATGAGAAAATGCGTTTGGGATGGGCCGATGCCGGAATCATTGTGCCTTGGACGGTGTGGAAACAATTCGGAGATACGCAAATTATTGAGGAGAATTGGAATGCCATGGATCTGTTTATGAACCACATCAACGACACCAAATATAACCACGAGACCCTCTGCGGTGAGAACGGCAACTACCAATGGGCTGACTGGTTGAGCTACGAACCACTGGAAAGTTGTAGCGGACTCGCTTTCTCTCCCCAAGGCCCGCTTCCTGATGCCGTCAGCTATTGGAACTATTTGAGCGCTTCCTACTGGGTGATAGATGCTTTCATGATGCGCGACATGGCTACCGCTACCGGTCGCAATTCCGCCAAATACCAGCAAATGGCCGACTTGGCAAAAGCATACATCAAAGAGAACTTCCTCAACGAGGATGGCACCTTCAAAACCGCCATCCTCAACACCATGCAAACTCCTGCTTTGTTCGCCTTGAAAAACCAGCTTGTGGAAGGCGAAGCCAAAGCGAAGATGATAGATCGCCTGCGCGAAAACTTCGCACAACACGACCTTTGCTTGCAGACCGGATTCCTGGGCACATCCATCCTCATGGCCACCCTCACGGAGAATGGCATGGAAGACATTGCCTATGAACTACTCTTCCAACGTAAGAACCCAAGCTGGCTGTACTCTGTGGACAATGGAGCTACCACCATCTGGGAAAGGTGGAACAGCTATATGATAGATAAGGGAATGGGACCACGCGGTATGAACAGCTTCAATCATTATGCCTACGGATGCGTATGTGAATGGATTTGGGAAACTGTTGCCGGCATTGCAGCCGATCCTGCCACCCCAGGCTTCAAGCATATCATTATGAAACCCATTCCAGACAAGCGATTGGGACACGTAACTGCCGAATACCGTTCCGCTGCCGGACTCATTAAGAGTGCATGGAAATACGAGGGTGACACTTGGATTTGGGAATTCACTATTCCTAAGGGTGTTACCGCTACCGTAACCCTTCCCGGAGAGATGAAGTCAAAAGACTATGGAAGTGGAACTTACAAGGTGACCAAATAGTTTTTCATGTAGGAATTTGATAGTAAGGAGATGTATCGAAACTCTCTTTTAACATGATTACCCTCATTACAGATAGCTGTGATGAGGGTAATTCTTCATTTATAAAGGTTTTGACAAACGTTTTATTGATTTTTTCATATTGTTAGCCTATCTGTTTTTTGCATGATACGCTTGTAATGCGAGTTCCTTTTTTGTATTAAATCTCTTCGCATATTGGCATATCCATTCCTTTGTATACAACTACGATTTTATGAAGCTGTGTAGTGCCGACTGCTCTCTTCACCGTATCAGTGTCAGCATAGCGATTGGCTTGGTCAATAGCTTCCTGTCGCAGTTCTTCCACGCGGTTTTCGGGATCTTTATACTTGGCATACTTCAGTTCCACAATGTAGCTGTGCTTCATGTCTGAATAGATATCCAGTAGCGGACAGAGGAAAATATCGACATAACCTGCCTGTGTGTCCTGTTCGGAAATGGGACGGTAGAAACGGTTTTGTGCCGTCATGGCAAGCGTAAAGCCGTGGACAAAAAATTCACCTTTCTGCTTGTCTCGCTGGGAAGTGTAGCGTTTCAGGCAGTCGGCAATATAACCGAAATAGGCTTTCCAGTCGCCATCGTAGGCAAGAGCACTGGCAAGTTCGTTTTTTTCGTAACTACTGAAATTGAGTTCGGCTTCGTTATAGGTACTTAGCAGATAAGTGTAGATTTGTTCGCGGACTACCTGATTAGGGATGGTGAGTTTGGTCTTTCCTTTATACGTGCCGCTAATGGTGAGCATACCGAAATAGTAGAGCAGGCTCACAAAGTTGTCGGGGTTGGTGATATTGACAGCAGGAAAACCTTTTTTCAGTTCTCCGGTGACGTAGCCTTCGCTCACCAATGTCTGTATGATGGAGGCATCATGGGCAAACTCTTTGTCCTTCCGGATGAGCATACGTAATTTTTCGTAGTCGATACGGATATTGTCTTCTACCATATCCCGGGGGGCTTTGCCTCGTTGAATATAATTCTTGACGAAGTAGAGTACCATGTTGGAGTTGTACATAGTGGTTTCACCGTAACATTCTTCTGCAAAGCAGTAGTTGTCATACCAGGGTTTCATTATTTCTATCAGTTCGTCTACACTGTGATTGAATGGACTGGTGGTGGAATAATAGGTAAGCATTTGGCGGACTTCTTCTTCCGTGAAACCTATCATCTCGTTAAATTCCGGTGTGAGCGAGTAGTTGGTTCCGATGTTGAAACCGCTTGTGAGGTCGTCCATTGTCACGGGACTTACGCCGGTAATGAAACAACGTTCGATGCTGGAATAGGTTCCGGCTTTAATTTTATTGAAGAAGGCACGCAGATAACCTTCGCCATGCGTTTCGTCCGTATAACGGTGCAGGCTCTCTATATCAGAGAGAATGGCATTGGTGAAATGATCGTATTCGTCAATAAAGAGGTAAATACGTTGGTTGGTCTTATTACATTCTGTGAACAGGTATTCAAATTGTTCGACAGCTCCTTCTTTTTTGTCGAGTTCTTCCTTGATGCCTTTGGGAAGATAGTCGGCGTAAATGTCACAGAAGTAGTCGAACATTGTTTGGCAATGCGCGTCCAGCCCCTTGCGATAGTTGTGCAGTTCGCCTACTATTCCGGAGAAGTTGAGGTATAGTACCAGATAGCTGTTCCGGTCGCGCGTAGGATGCTTTCCGATGTAAAGGTCGCCAAACAGCACTTCGAATTTATCCTTGGCAAGTATATCATAATAGTGCTGCAACATATTTACAGTGAGGCTTTTGCCGAAACGGCGCGGACGAATAAAGAAGAAAAACTTGTCCGCTTCTTCTATCATGGGTATAAACCGGGTTTTGTCCACATAATAACAGTCGTCGCGGCGGATTACTGCAAAGTTCATCATGCCGTATGGGATACGTTTTCTGTCCGGTGCTGTATATTTTTCCATAACTTATTCCTTATTTTAGGAGCTTTCTTTGAACATAAACAAAGGTACGGGCTTTTTGTTACTTCTCCAAACAAACATTCCATAACTTCTCGCTATCTTTGCACTCTATTAAAAAACATTACCATCACTATGGAATTGAAGCATGGGTATTATCATTTGATTGCAATATTGACTGTATCAATTTGGGGATTGACTTTTATAGCGACCAAAGTATTGATTGGTTATGGGCTGACTCCGCAGGAAATCTTTTTCTATCGCTTTTTGATTGCTTACGCAGGTATTTGGATAATTTCTCCCAAGCGTTTGTTTGCCAATCGTTGGAAAGATGAATTTTGGCTGATGGCAGGTGGTATTTTTGGCGGGTCACTTTATTTCTTTACTGAAAATACGGCATTAGGAATCACGCAGGCTTCCAATGTGTCTTTCCTTATCTGCACGGCTCCTTTGTTGACGACTATTCTTTCTTTACTCTTTTATAAAAGTGAAAAAGCTACGAAAGGGCTGATTGGCGGCTCACTATTAGCTTTGGCAGGAGTAGGATTAGTGGTCTTTAATGGGAGTGTAATACTGAAAATCTCTCCTGTAGGTGATTTGCTTACTTTACTTGCCGCTCTTTCGTGGGCATTTTATAGCTTGATTATACGGAAAATGACGGGGCGTTACCCCACTGTATTTATCACCCGCAAGATATTTTTTTATGGAGTATTGACCATACTTCCCGCCTTTCTTCTTCATCCGTTACAACCGGATCTTGATATACTTTTAAAACCGATTGTATTATCCAATCTTTTGTTTCTGGCTGTTCTGGCTTCCTTGATATGTTATGTCCTCTGGAATGTGGTCTTAAAACAGTTGGGAACTGTTAGAGCTTCCAATTATATCTATCTCAATCCGTTGGTGACAATGGTAGCTTCCATGATGATTTTGCAGGAACAAATCACTCTGTTTGCATTAATAGGTGCAGGCTGTATTGTCTGTGGGGTGTATTTGGCGGAAAGAAAAGGGCGTTAATGAGCCGTACGGACATAAAAAAAGGGTCAACGCCTTGACCCAACCTTTGTTAACCTTAAATCTAATACTATGAAAAACACATTGCAAAGGTACGGACTTTTGCGACATTAGCAAATAATTCAAGAAAAACAATATGTTATATAACATAGATTAAGAAAATGTACTTCCATGTTAACGGTTATTCGCTGATTGAGTAGTAAAATGTAGCAAGATTCTTTATCTTTGCATGCAATTAATATTTCACTAATACTTAAAATATAAACATGAAGGAGAAAAGAATAAGCCAGTGGATCATGTTGGCTGTTGTTTGTCTGAGTTTCTCAGTAGGAGAGACGTTTGCACAGGAAAGAGATTTTGCGAACTCTGCTCGTTTTGCTAAAGAGAATGCGGCATTGCCGAAGCCGTCAAAGAAGGAAAAAAGAGTTGTTTTTATGGGTAATTCGATAACGGAAGGTTGGATAAGGACTCATCCTGATTTCTTTAAGTCAAACGGATATATTAGTCGTGGTATCAGTGGGCAGACTTCTTATCAGTTTTTGTTGCGTTTTCGGGAAGATGTGATAAATCTTTCTCCGGCTTTGGTCGTTATTAATGCAGGAACGAACGATGTAGCGGAAAATACAAATGTTTACAATGAAGATCAAACCTTTGGTAACATCGTTTCTATGGTAGAGTTGGCTAAAGCGAATAAGATTAAGGTGATATTAACTTCCGTTCTTCCTGCCGCCGCCTTTAAGTGGAGAATGGAAATCAAAGATGCGCCACAGAAGATTCAAGCATTAAATGCTCGTATAGAGGCTTATGCGAAGGCTAATAAAATTCCGTTCGTGAATTATTATAAGGTAATGGTGGTTGATGAAAATCAGGCATTGAATCCTCAATATACAAAAGACGGAGTTCATCCGACGAGTGAGGGATATGATATAATGGAGCCGTTGATTAAAAGTGCAATAGATAAGGCGCTTTAATTTATTTATAATGAAGTCGGGGCAACCCGACTTTCAGGAGAAAATTTAAGGAGGATTGTATAAGCGTAGAGCCCGGATCACAAGTAATATTATATTAGGAAGTCCACCTGGCGTATGGGCATAAAAAAAGGAGCAACGCCTTGCTCCAACCTTTGTTAACCTTAAATCTAATACTATGAAAAACACACTGCAAAGATACGTTGTTTTGCCATATCTGCAAATTAACAGCAGATAAAAGGTGTTTTTATAACACTAATTAAAAAATGGATGTTTGTATTATAGACTTGTTAAGAATTTATAGCCCTTAATACCCAGAATATAGTATGTGGAGAATGAGGAAAGTTTATCCCCATTTCTCCTTCATCAGGTCTTCCAGTTTCAATAATTCATCGCGATATTGCGCAGCTTCGATAAATTCCAGTTTCTTGGCTGCCTCTTGCATTAGTTTGCGGGTACGTTCGATGCTCTTTTCCATTTGCGCTTTGCTCATATACTGTACCACCGGATCTGCTGCAATATTCGGAGTAGAAGGTTCAACATAAGCGTGCTTTTCTTTCAGCAGTTCTTCTGTTTCCGAGTTTGCATTTCCGAATACTGATAGATTTCGAGCCTTTTTAATCTGTTGGGGAGTGATTCCGTTTGCTTCATTGTAAGCCAACTGTTTTTCGCGGCGGCGGTTAGTCTCGTCGATGGTGAGTTTCATACTGTCCGTCATTCTGTCGGCATACATGATAACTTTTCCATTGACATTACGGGCAGCACGTCCGGCGGTCTGTGTCAGGGAACGGTGTGAACGGAGGAATCCTTCCTTATCCGCATCAAGGATAGCAACAAGTGATACTTCCGGAAGGTCAAGCCCCTCACGAAGCAGGTTGACGCCAATCAGTACATCGTATATACCTTGCCGGAGATCATCCATAATCTTCACACGCTCCAAAGTGTCGACATCACTGTGGATATAATTGCATCTTACATTATTATTAAGGAGATATTCGGTCAGTTCTTCAGCCATACGTTTGGTGAGAGTAGTGACAAGCACACGTTCGCTTTTTTCGATACGAAGCTGGATTTCTTCCATTAAATCATCAATTTGATTCAGGCTCGGCCGGACTTCAATGATAGGATCAAGCAGGCCGGTGGGACGAATCACTTGTTCTACGACAATACCTTCAGACTGAATCAATTCATATTCTGCCGGAGTGGCACTGACATAGATCACCTGCTTTGCCATTTCTGCAAACTCTTCAAATTTTAACGGACGGTTGTCCATGGCTGCGGGCAAACGGAAGCCATATTCTACAAGATTGATTTTACGGGCACGGTCTCCTCCGTACATGGCACGGATTTGTGGTACGCTAACATGGCTTTCGTCAATAACAATCAAGAAATCGTCCGGGAAGAAATCGAGCAGGCAGTATGGACGAGTACCGGCAGCCCGACCATCGAAGTAACGTGAATAGTTCTCTATCCCGGAGCAGTGTCCCAACTCCCGGATCATTTCCATATCATAAGTAACCCGTTCATAGAGCCGTTTGGCCTCGTATTCTTTGCCGATTGATTCAAAGAAGGCAACCTGTTTGGTCAGATCATCTTCTATTTCATGAATGGCACGGAGAGTCGCCTCCTTGGTAGTCATGAACAGATTTGCCGGATAAATCTTGTAAGCTTCGAAAGGAGCAATGGTGACTCCGGTCACTGGGTCTACCTCTTCTATACCGTCAATTTCGTCACCCCAGAAAGTGACACGGAGCAGATTGTCCGTATAGGCCAGATAAATATCTACTGTATCTCCCTTGACACGGAAATTCCCACGGTTTAGGTCAATGTCGTTGCGTACATATAAACTATCTACTAGCCGGCGGAGGAATACGTTGCGGTCGAGCATACGTCCCCGTTCGATTTCTATGACATTTTTATAGAAGTCCGAAGGATTTCCCATGCCATAGATACAAGAAACGGAAGACACCACGACCACATCCTTTCGTCCGGAGAGTAGGGCAGAAGTGGCAGCAAGACGGAGTTTGTCAATTTCGTCATTGATAGCAAGGTCTTTTTCTATATAAGTATCACTGTTGGGTAGATAGGCCTCCGGCTGATAATAGTCATAGTAAGAAACATAGTATTCTACCGCATTATTCGGAAAAAATCCCTTAAACTCGCTGTATAACTGTGCAGCCAGCGTCTTGTTATGGCTTAGAATCAACGTCGGCTTGTTGATGTTAGCAATAACGTTGGCGATAGTGAATGTCTTTCCCGAACCGGTAACTCCTAATAAAGTCTGTGCAGGAAGTCCCTGGATTACTCCGTCTGTTAGTTGGGCAATCGCTTCCGGTTGGTCTCCGGTGGGTTTGTAGGCTGATGTTAATTCAAAATTCATAGTTAAATCCTAAAAAGTGGAGCAATATTCGGTAAAATAATCGAGATAACAAATCATTTTTCCAAATAAATCCTTTACTTTGCAACATATTAATATCAAAAAACAGATTCATACAACTAGTAATACCAGAAACACATGATTTGGAATGAGAGCATTGAGTGTATGGACCGCGAAAGTCTTCGCAAGATTCAAAGCATACGACTCAAGAAAATTGTAGATTACGTTTATCACAACACCCCCTTCTATCGGAAGAAAATGCAGGAAATGGGTATCACGCCCGATGACATCAACAGTATTGATGATATTGTGAAACTGCCGTTTACCACAAAACATGATTTAAGAGATAACTATCCGTTCGGACTTTGTGCCGTGCCGATGAGTCAGATTGTGCGTATTCATGCGTCTTCTGGTACTACCGGAAAACCGACCGTTGTCGGATATACCCGTAAGGACTTGTCTTCATGGGCAGAATGTATCTCACGTGCTTTTACTGCTTATGGTGCCGGCCGTTCGGATATTTTCCAGGTGTCTTATGGATACGGACTTTTTACAGGTGGATTGGGAGCACATGCCGGTGCAGAAAATATCGGAGCATCCGTGATTCCGATGTCCAGCGGTAATACGGAGAAACAAATCACACTGATGCATGATTTCGGTTCAACGGTGCTTTGTTGTACTCCTTCTTATGCACTTTATCTGGCTGATGCGATCAAAGACTCCGGTTTACCCCGCGAAGAATTCAAGTTGAAAGTCGGTGCTTTTGGTGCAGAACCCTGGACGGAGCAAATGCGCCATGAAATTGAAGAAAAACTGGGTATCAAGGCTTATGATATTTATGGTTTGAGTGAGATTGCCGGACCGGGTGTGGGGTACGAATGTGAATGCCAACACGGCACTCACTTGAATGAAGACCATTATTTTCCGGAAATTATTGATCCCAATACCCTGCAACCTGTTGAACCCGGGCAAACGGGTGAACTGGTATTTACTCATTTGACAAAAGAAGGGATGCCACTATTACGTTACCGTACTCGTGACTTAACTGCCTTGCATTATGACACATGTTCCTGTGGTCGTACGTTGGTACGTATGGATCGTATCTTGGGACGTAGTGATGATATGCTGATTATTCGTGGGGTGAATGTCTTCCCGACACAGATCGAATCTGTTATTCTTGAAATGGCAGAATTTGAACCGCATTACCTGTTAATAGTAGGCCGTGAAAATAATACCGATACCATGGAACTCCAGGTGGAAGTACGTCCGGATTTTTATTCGGACGAAATCAACCGGATGTTGGCATTGAAGAAGAAATTGGCAGGACGTTTGCAAAGTGTACTCGGATTGGGTGTTAATGTGAAACTGGTAGAACCACGTAGTATTGAACGTAGCGTGGGTAAAGCGAAACGAGTGATTGATAACAGAAAACTGTAAACCTAATACTTAAATAATTATGGTAGCAAAACAACTTTCTATCTTTTTGGAAAACAAGTCAGGTCGTTTGACGGAAGTGACTGAAGTGCTGGCAAAAGAAAATATCAACCTTTCTGCCTTGTGCATCGCCGAAAATGCTGATTTTGGCATTCTGCGTGGAATTGTATCCGATCCGGATAGAGCATACAAAGCCTTAAAAGACAATCATTTTGCAGTGAATGTGACTGATGTGGTCGGCATTAGCTGTCCGAACGTACCAGGAGCTTTGGCAAAGGTACTGGGATATTTGTCTGCTGAAGGAGTGTTTATTGAATATATGTACTCATTTGCTAACAACAATATTGCAAATGTGGTGATTCGCCCCAGCAATCTGGATAAATGCATCGAAGTGCTGAAAGAAAAGAAAGTCGACCTGTTGGCGGCAAGCGATTTGTATAAATTGTAGTATTATAGCTGAAATGTAGACAGTAGAAAATGAATTGTAAATAATATGCGGTGAATAGGTTGCGCTTTTAAGTGATGTGTAGTTTATTCACCGTATATTGTTTCCGGTTCGCCGTTATTTTCTCCCCTTTTGTCGATGTTTAACGCCTTTTATGTATTAAAAAACATAGATTAATTGCTAAATTCCCAGCGAATAAGTAACTTTGCGCATTATTTTTAAATA
>OHMN01002042.1_pt1 | contig 10401 bp, 8 predicted proteins | sample 1569361 | NCBI WGS metagenome assembly OHMN01 (sample SAMEA3541508, study PRJEB24748) | human gut metagenome | biome: human gut; feature: human-associated habitat; material: faeces | place: China | collected 2012
TTGCAGCAAGAAAAACCGGATTAAAAAAGCAGCCGTAATTTACGGAAATACTATAAAGATCAAGAGGTGAGCTTATGTATAAGATCATGACACCGGGACCTACACAGGTCGCAGAAAATGTCCGTCTGGCAAGAAGCATGGAATGCACAAATCCGGATCTGGACGAAGATTTTGTCGAATTTTATAAAGAAACCTGCGAGAAGATCAGTTCTCTTCTCCATACCTCCAACGAAACTCTCATCTTAAGCGGTGAGGGCATCCTTGGACTGGAGGCTGCCATTGCTTCCATGACTGAACCTGGAGATAAGGTTCTTGTTCTGGACAATGGTATCTATGGAAAAGGCTTTGCCGATTTTGTTTCCATGTACGGAGGCAGACCGGAGCTTTATACCAGAGATTATCAGAACACCCTCGATGTAAAGGAACTGGAAGCCTTCCTTGCGGATAACCATGACTACAAATATGCAACCGTAGTACACGGTGATACTCCAAGTGGCATGCTTAACGATGTAGCTGCCATCTGCCCGCTTCTAAAAAAATACGGGATCCTTACCGTTGTAGATTCTGTCTCCGCTTCCTTCGGCGAGCCTCTGAACATTGATGCATGCCAGATTGATATCATGTGCGGCGGATCACAGAAGGTGGTATCTGCACCTCCGGGACTTACCTTTGTTGTAGTCAGCAGCGATGCAAAGAAATCCATGGCAGACCGTAAGACACCAATTGCTTCTTTCTATGCCAATCTTACAGCTTTTGCACATTATTATGAAGAAAAATGGTTTCCATATACAATGCCGATCAGTTATATCTACGGACTCCGCACTGCCATTGACAACATCGCGGCAGATCCTGCCATCCTCTCCCGCCACGCAAAGATCGCCAGTGCCTCCAGAAAGGCCATCACAGGCGCAGGCCTGAACCTTTACCTGCACAGCGGATATTCCAGTACAGTTACTGTTTTTGAAGTACCGGAGGGCACAACAGCCGAAGCGATCCTTGAGGGAGTAAAAAAAGACTACAACATTATGCTGGCAGGTTCCTTCGATGTCCTGGCTGGCAAAGTGATCCGCATCGGACATATGGGAAACAACGCTACATTCTATAATGTAAGAGAAGTTTTTGCAGCCCTGGACGGAACTCTACGCAGGCTTGGCGTTCCGCTTAAGGCTTCCATGGAGGATATCTTCTGCAAAAACATGCAGTAATTTCTGAGATTTCAATAGTAAAAAGCACTGTAAGATGAATCCAACTTTTCATCTCGCAGTGCTTTTTTATAATTCTTATAATATTTTTCTTTATTCTTTTACCGCACCGGATGTCATACCACCTACGATGTATTTCTGGCCGATCATGTAAACAATGATAACCGGGATACAGGTAAGTACGATATCAGCAAAAATATAGTTCCAGTAACTCTTGTTCTTTCCGAAGAACTGATATACAGCCATTGTCATCGGGAAGAGACGGCTCTTGCTTGACAGATACAAAGGTGTGAGGAAATCACTCCATACTGTCATGAACTGAAGGATAAAACATGTTACCATAGTTGGTTTCAGAAGCGGCATGATGATCTTGAAGAACAGGCTTAACGGGCCTGCGCCGTCGATAACAGCAGCCTCGTCCAGCTCAACCGGGACAGAGATTACGAAGTTACGGATGGTAAATACACAGAACGGAATCATTGCACTGGTAAATACCATGATAATGCCAACTCTTGTATCGTTCAGGTGCAGTGTACTGAGTACACGTACCAATGTTACATAGTTGACCGGGAAGAACAGTCCGCAAAGTACAAAGTAATACAGGAATACATTCAATTTTGTTCTCTTACGGCACATAACAAATGCAGCCATGGAGCAAAGTACAACGCCAAGTGTTGTAGCGATCAGCGCATATGCAAAACTGTTCAGGAATCCCTGGATCAGGCTTCCTTTTTCAATAACCTCAGAGTAGTTGGAAAATACCCACTCTGTAGGAAGTGCCAGACTCATTCTGGCTGCCTCTGCTTTTGTCTTAAAAGAGTTGATCAATACCATATAAAATGGAAGCACGACACATAAGCAAAGCAGGATACATACAACATGTTTTAATAAATTCTGAATTCTTTTTTTTGCCATTACTGCTGTACCTCCTGTTTACTTAATGTCTTAACAATAAATACACCTATGATCGCTGTAATTACAAGAAGAACAGTATTCAATGCAGAAGACATTCCATACTGGCCTCTGGAATAGAGCTGGAATGCATAAGTTGTAAGAACCTCTGTTGCATGTCCAGGACCGCCGTTTGTAAGTACATAAACAATATCGAATACTTTCAGACCATATGTAATACCAAATACAAGGTTGATCATGATAGCACCACTCAGCATCGGAAGTGTTACATACCGAAGTCTCTGCCAGAAGTTTGCACCATCGATCTGCGCAGCCTCATAATAAGATTTCGGAATCGTATTCAGACCTGCAAGGAAGATAGTCATGACATAACCAATGCCTCTCCACGCATCTACACCATAGATGGATTTCCATACAATAGCCAGATCAGACAGCCATTTCTGTTTGAAGATTCCAAGATGGAATGCATCAAGAAGTGTGTTTAAAAGTCCGTTATTATAATTCAGGATGGATTTAAATACAAGACCAATGATTACAAAAGGCAGAATAGACGGCAGGTAGAGCAATGTTCTGTAAAGCCCTTTGCCTTTAAGTCCCTCCTGAAGCATAATCGCGATCAGAAGAGCCGGGATCAGCTTAACGATGTTGGAAATGATAGTAAACTTCAATGTATTGCCAATACCGCTCAGATAAGACTTATCTGATGTAAAAATCTCAGCAAAATTCTGCAGTCCCACAAAATGAGTACCATTAAGAACACTTCTGGAGTTCCAGTCTGTAAAGGAGTAACCAACACCCATTACACTGGGAAGCAGGAAAAAAATGATATATAATGCCAACGGCAGTATCAGAAACCACTGTGGATAGATTCTCTTCTTATTCACAGAAAGCACCTCCTGTTTTAAGTTAAAACAGAGCCGGCAAATACCGGCTCTGCCTTCGGGTCAACTAGTTTTAAGTTCTGTTATTTATTTCCAGTTCTCGTCGCCTACAGTTTTTGCTGCCTCAGCACGGTTGGTATCCATGTTCTTAAGAACATCATTTGCTTCCATCTCGCCCTGGCAGAATGCAACCATATCCTGACCAAACTGTGTCCAGTAATCGTTTGTATATTTTGTACCTGTCTGAAGTGTTACAACAGCCTTCTTGTCATCCGGAACTGTTTTAAGGAACTCCTGCTCCTCCGGCAGCCAGTGCTGCTCAAGCTTGTCATCGTTAACGTCAAGGTTTGTGTATGCCGGAGAGTTGTCAAGAATTTCCTGAAGGCTCTCTGTTGTTGTAACGAAGTTGAAGAACTCTTTTACAAGATCCTCATGCTCTGTTCCCTTGTAACCAAACATTGTCGGGCCGGAGTTGCTGCTTGGATACCAGGTATTGTCGCCAAGTGGCTCAAGGAACATTCCAAACTCATCAGATGTGCCTGTGTCTTCCTGGATCTGTTTGATGAAACTGGAATTTGCAAGTGCCATTGCACAGTTTCTGTCACCAAATTCGTTGGACATGTTTGTACTGTCTGTTCCGATCCAGTCTTCTCCGAAGTATCCTGCATCAGAGAGTTCTTTGAACTCATTCAGAACTTCAAGCATCTTCTCGTTATCTGCAAATGTTGCTTTGTTTTCATTTAATTCGTCATAAAGACCAGGTGTTGCTTCTTCATAAACGCCGCCGATCTGGAAAAATGCCAGCTGATGCTGCCATCCATCTGCACCAGGCATGAACCAAGGTGTGATTCCTGCATCCTGGATCTTACCGCAGAGTTCTTTCAGCTCATCATATGTTGTCGGTACTTCCCAGCCGTTCTCTTCGAACAGTGTCTTGTTGTAAACCATTACATACTCCGGAGATGCGTTCCAGATCTGAAGTCCGTACAGTTTGTCATTGTATACGCAGGACTCTTTTCTTGTCTCCGGCATAACATTCTCCCAGGAAGCTCCTGTAAAGTCGATGCAGTATTTCTCAGGATCAACGATGGTAGATTCAATTGCAAACGGGTTGGACTGGATCCAGAAGATATCTGCACAGGAATCTGTAGCAAGTTTGGACTGAAGAAGATCTGAATACTGATCAGCCGGAATTGTCTGAAGGTCTACGGTAACATCGTAGGTATCCTCAAAACGTTTAATTGTCTCATCGTAACGATTGTCCATCCATCCTGCTGAAACCAGGATGCTGAGCTCCTCGCCTGCGAAATCGCTCTTCTCATCCGCTGCAGATACGTTCACTGCAAGTCCTGTCGTCATGGAAGCGATCATTGCTGCTGCACAGGCTACTGCCAGAAATCTCTTTCTTTTCATTAATGTTTCCTCCTTTTTTGAACTGATTTTTCGTTCTCTCTTGATGATATTAGTTTATCATCTGATCATTTTAAAAGCCATGGATATTCCTGCCCTGTATTTGTACTTTTTTCACAGTTTATTATACTTTTTTCATATTTTCCGTAACTATACACAAGTTTCTATTGACATTTTCAAGCACTATTTCAGAATTACATTTTTACGGTTTGTACTTTTTTTACAAATGTGCTATACTTTTAGCCAATGTTTTGCACGACCATTTCACACACAGGGGGCTTACCAATATGAAAACACGCAGTCTGCAGTCCAAACTTTTTATCGCCTATCTTGGCATGGCCTGCCTGATCCTTTTTTCTTTTGCCATATTCTTTTATGTTTTTTCATCCGGGCAGCTGAAGAAAAGCCAGATCAGTGCCATGAGCACCTTAAATTCCACATTTCAGTCCCAGGTAGACTCTGCAATCCAGAATCTTGACACTGTATCTGTAAACATCAATTACAGCAACATGTCGAAATCCGTTCTCGACCAGAAATTTGACCTTAATATTTCCGATGAAATGCTTTCTGCCATGTCCGATCTTTTTATCTCCTTAAGCGGCACTGAATTGAAAGCAGATCAGGTAAATCTTTATGATTTCTCCGGATATGTGCTCCAGGCCGGCCTTTCCACCATGGTCAAAAAAAGCAACGACTCTCATAATGAATGGATCCAGAAAGCCCGTGAAGCCAACGGAAAAAAAGTCCTGACAGCTCCTTACAGCACTTACGTCTATTCAAAATCTGCCCGCTATCCCCAGTGGTTCATCTCCCTGTACCGCTCCTTCACCAACCAGTACGGCCGTGGTGTCGGCGTGATCGAAACCGCCAAACAATGTAAATCCATCTTTAAGAGCATCATTTCCTATGAGAAAAAAAATCACGGAAATGCTGCCAGTGTCTATGTTTTCAATGAGTCCGGCGATCTTATCTATCCTTATGATATCACAGCCGACGATACCAATGATATTTCAAAATATTACAAACTTACTGATTCTGACCAGGATACCCTTACCATACAGAGTCCCGTCACAGATCAGAAAGAATACGTCTCCAGACTGAATTCCGCATATACAGGCTACACTTATCTGACTATCCAACCGGAATCTGTGATCCTTGCCCCTGCATACAAAATGCTGAAGATCCTTCTGGCTGTTGTTGCTACTTTTCTTGCCGCAGCAGTAATCGTTTCCTACAGGCTTTCCCGCTCTGTAGTAAAACCGGTGAAACACCTGAAGCACATTATCCAGCGTATGGAACTGGACACTCTCGGCCAGGAAAAAGTCACTTCCTATCCAGTTTCCGTCAATGAACTGGAAGAACTGTATCAGGCATTCCAGCTGATGAGCGATAACCTAAAAGATTCCATGACTCAGCTTAACGAAGCCAAGGAGCAGGAAATGAAAGCACGCAGCATGGCTTTGCAGAGTCAGATTAATCCTCATTTTTATTACAACTCTCTTTCCAGCATTATGGTGCTTGCAGAAAACGGAGATACGGATACCGTGGAAAAAATGTGCCGCAATCTTTCCAGGATCATGCGTTATATTACCAATACTGCTGAAACAACTGTAACACTCCGCGAAGAGCTTGATTATGTCCAGAAATATCTCTACTGCATGAAGGTCCGCTACCAGTCCAGTCTGAATTATTCCATTGATGTAGATGAATCTCTTCTGGATCAGCCGGTTCCGAAGCTGATCATCCAGCCTATTGTGGAGAACGCTATCAAATATGGTTCTGACTGCGAACCGCCATGGACTATCACAATCAGCAGTACAATAAACCAAAACAGCTGGCAGATCGATGTTACAGACACCGGACCGGGATTCACTGAAAAAGCCAAGAAAAAAATAAATTCAGATATCATGAATGCCATTCGAAATCCCGGCATGCCTGCTTTGAAGATCAACGGTCTTGGCACTGTCAATGTATTTCTCCGCTGGAAACTCTTCTGCAAAGATGACATAATTTTCAGGTATGGAAATACAGCGGACGGCCACGGAATTGTTTCTATTGGACGGTATTTTCAGACAGATGCGGAGGAATAATACTATGAACTATACTGTTATTGTGGCAGAAGATGAAGAACTTCTTCTGAATAATCTGGTACATAAGATTGAAAAAGCAGATCCTGATTTTCAGGTGATCGGCACAGCACAGACAGGTGCACAGGCCCTCTCGCTGGTGGAACAGATGAGCCCGGATGTGGTATTTACGGATATCAAGATGCCCGTCATGGACGGAATCACCCTGCTCACCAGGATCCGTGATCAGTTTCCCTTTACGAAATTTGTGATCACCAGCGGATTTTCTGATTTTAAATATGCAAAAAAAGCCATCACGCTGAAGGTTTCTGATTACCTTCTGAAGCCTGTAGATCCGGACGAACTCCAAAATGTTCTCCTTAAGATCAAACAGGAACTTCAGATCAAACGTGATGACTACGAAACCGTATTCGCCCCAGGTGCTTCCTGCATGTCACCGGGACAGATTGCAGAGCTTCTCAAGAACTTCATGGTACAGAATTATGCAGAGGATATCAACCTGAACCTGATTGCAGGAACCATGAACTACAGTCCCAGCTACCTGACCAAAATCTTCTGTCAGGTCTATGACTGCACCCCTACCAAATATCTGATCAATCTCCGGATGAGCCATGCACAGAAGCTGCTGATCCATGAGCCTTCCCTTTCTGTAAAACAGATCGGTGAAATGTGCGGCTATCACGACCAGGGATATTTCAGCAGGATCTTTAAGAAACATACAGGGAAAAGCCCTCTGGAATATAAAGATGAGGGAGAGAGCCAGCAGATCAGTTAATAAATTTTCCAGGTATATATAAACAAAAAAGTCATTTCACGACGTCCGGTTATGCTCTGTTCCCAAAGCATCCGGCTTCTGAAATGACTTTTTATATTTTATTTCACAACTTCATACATATACAATTCATGAAGAGCTCTCGTCGCCGCAATATATCTCGCCCGCTCCACGATCGGACTTCGGTCTTCCCCAGGAAATACAGAAAATACCTGATCAAACTCCAGACCCTTTGCCATGTAGAATGTTGTGACAGTCAGGCCTTTTTGGAAGTTTGTGCTGTCTCTGTGAAGAAGGGACAAACGCTCCTTGGTATCAAAGCCTTCTGCTTCCAGCTTCTCCTTCAGAATGTAGTAAGTTTCCCTTGCTTCATCTGCAGTTCTTGCGATCACTGCTGCTGTTTCATATGAAATAATATCTTCAACACCTTCATCTGCATTCTCAGCTATGACTGCCTGCTTCTCAAGCCGCAGCTCTCTCACTACGCTCTCCAGTGCCTCCTCAAGCCCCGGAAATTCTTTTTCCACAACAGGTTTTCCATGACGTTCAAAAAGCTCCACTTCCGTAATTCCCGCCAGTTTATTGGCATAAGACGCAATCTCAACAGTATTACGGTAGCTCTTGTTCATCACGATCCTGCGTATATCTTTTCCAAAGATCTTAGGCAGAAATGTCAGCACATCCTGTTGCTCGCCGTCCATTGTCTGTTCTCTGTCCCCAAGAATAGTCATCCTGCATTTAAAGAGTCTCTGAATGATCAGATACTGGATCATGGAATAATCCTGCATCTCATCCACGATCAGATGGCGCACACCGGAATCCTCCTGCTGAGTTTCCAGCCGATATTTCAGATACAAAACCGGATACACATCCTCATAGCGCAGCTTTCTTTTTTCATACTGAACCTGTGGAAGAGAAGGAAAACCCTCCTGTCTCAGGAAACGGTTGTACAGCACATAGAGATCTCTTGTCTCATACATCCTGTAGAAACGGTTCTTCACAGCCTCCCTTTCCTCATCCGGAAGATCGAATCCCTTAAGAGTCTCCACCTCATCAATGAAATATTCTGCTACTGCATCCATTCTGGAAAGCAGCGGGATATCCATGAATTTAAAGTAAAAAAGCTCTATGATCTCCTGCTCTTTTTTGACCACGCCTCTGTGTTCCACATCACGGAAGTTCATAAGGCTGTCCTCAAGCTCCACCAGATATCCTTCCATACGATCCAGAAAATCCCGTGACAGTTTCTCTTTCAGAAGCTTTTCATCGCATAATCCTGCAATCTGACGCTCGATCAGATCATATCTGTCTTCACAGTCAGAAACAACATTTTTCAGTCTCTTGTATGCAAAAAGGTCAAAGCTCATCTCCCGGATATTCTCCTCGCCAAGCTCCGGCAGGATATGGGAAATATAGTCCGAGAACACCCCATTCGGTGAAAGCACCAGCACAGAAGAAGATTTCAGATTTTTCCTGTCATGATACAGGAGATAAGCGATCCTGTGAAGGGCAATGGAAGTCTTTCCGCTTCCTGCTGCTCCCTGGATCACCATGATACGATCCGAAGTGTTTCGGATGATCGCATTCTGCTCCTTCTGGATCGTGCGGATAATATTCTTCAGCTGTACATCACCGTTGCTTCCAAGCTCTGCCTTCAGGATCTCATCGTCGATCTTCACATCACTCTCAAACTCATAGATCATTTTTCCACCGCGGATCTTGTACTGCCACTTGGCAGCAATATCCCCGTGGATCTCGCCAAGCGGAGCCTGGTAGGAAGCCGGTCCCTTGTCAAAATCATAGAACAGTCCGGACACAGGTGCTCTCCAGTCATAGATCAACGGAAGTCCGCCGTTCTCCTCAGCCAGGTTCGCAATTCCGATATAAAATATCTCCGGCTCATCTTCTCCTTCATAGCAGAAATCCACCCTTCCGAAAAACGGTGAATCCATCATCTTCCTGAATCTCCGACGCAGTTCGATCTTCTCATTGCTGGCATTGATCTCATGGAGAAGTGCCTGCTGGTTATCAAAATTCTCATATCCGTACTGGTCCATCTCTGTATAGTTTTCCCAGTAGTACTCATGCATACCTTCGATTTCTTTCTGCCCGACCTCTATGGATTCATCCAGCTGTGCGATCCTGTGCTTCAATGTCTCTGTCACATGTGAAAGGTATTCACGTCCGTTTTTTACCGCTGCCATAAGCCTTAATCCACCACTACAGCAGTTCCACTTGCTGTTACCATCAGCATTCCATTATCTGCACCAAGCACTTCGTAGTCAATATCCACACCGATCACTGCATTAGCTCCCATTGCACCTGCACGCTGCTCCAGCTCTGCCAGGGCTTCTCCTCTGGCTTTCTGAAGTTCTTCCTCATAACCGGCGCTTCTGCCGCCAAAGAAATTCCAGATCGGAAGAGCAATTCCGAAGACCTGCTCCAAGATCTTTCATGAAATTTACTCCTGTGATCACTTCTCCGAATGCGATTCCTTTATATTCACGGATTGCTCTTCCCTCTACAGATGGCGTTGTTGTTATGATCATGGTAAAATCCTCCCGTTTCTGTTGTTTTTTCTCAGGCATAAAAATGCCTTATTACAGAATTATACCCGAAAGCCGTCACGATGTATAGAGTAAAAAAAGGCTGCCCAAAGAGATGCCAGGCACCTTTTCAGACAGTCTTTCCTTATTATCGCTTATTTATTTTACAACTTCAGTCACATAGGAAACTTCTTCCATTCCCGGATAACTTCCCTGACGCCCGCCAACAGTCAGAGTTCCTGTTTTATCATCCCAGGTAAGCTCTGTTGTTGCATAAGCACCGTTTTCAAAATTGTAGTTATTTCCCTCATCCTCATAAATAGTGAACTTGCAGTCTTCACCTGGATATACCATAAGTTTCACCGACTCCTCTGGTTTCTGGGAAGCATATACAAGTCCCTCTGCAACAGGAAGGATACTTCCTGCTTTTACAAAGATCGGCATCCGGTCGATCGGAGCATCTACGGTTACGTACTGGCCGCCTTCATACTCCTTGTTTGTCCAGTAATCGTACCATTTCGTACCTGCCGGGAGATAGCATTTCCATGTTTTCTCTCTATGGAGCTCAGTACTCTCCGGTCCGTAATACAT
>OHMN01002043.1_pt1 | contig 10396 bp, 8 predicted proteins | sample 1569361 | NCBI WGS metagenome assembly OHMN01 (sample SAMEA3541508, study PRJEB24748) | human gut metagenome | biome: human gut; feature: human-associated habitat; material: faeces | place: China | collected 2012
AAAGGAAGAAAACAGTTATCAGCTTAGGCCGCATATATGTGGCCTTTTCTTCTATAAAAAAGTGCAGTATTTCCAGGGGAAAGAGCTGCTAAAAAGAGGTTATCGATGAAATTTTCCGAATCTTTAAAGAAAAATAAAGATTTTCAAGTCGTATATAAAAATGGGAAATCCTATGCCAACCGATATCTGGTACTGTATATCAGAGAAAATGGGATGGACAAAAATCGTTTGGGGATTTCAGTCAGTAAAAAAGTAGGAAACAGCGTTGTGAGACATCATCTTACAAGGCTTATTCGAGAGAGCTATCGACTTCAAGAAGAACATTTCCAATGTGGATTTGACTTAGTAGTGATTGCAAGAGCAGGCGCAAAAGAGAGAAGTTATCATGATATAGAAAGCGCGCTCATCCACCTGGGAAAACTTCATAATATATATGCATGATTTCAAAGGAAGTGACGCAGATGAAGAAGATTTTGATAGGGATGATACGGTTTTATCAGAAGTATTTATCCGGTTTGAAGACGACGTATCACTGTATTTATACGCCGACCTGCTCCCAGTATGGGATTGAGGCAATTGAAAAATACGGTGCAGTTAAGGGACTTGCCCTGACCGTCTGGAGGATTCTGCGGTGCAATCCATTTGCAAAAGGCGGATATGATCCGGTACCTTAAGGAGGATAAAAGATGGAATTTGGTTTAATCGCTGCGACAGCGGCAGACTGGCCGATTGTCGGACAGATTGCATGGGTGTTTGGTAAGCTCATGGATGCAATCTATAATTTTCTGAATTTATTTGGAATTCAGAATATCGGAATATGTATTATTCTGTTTACAATTATTATTTATACATTGATGATCCCGCTGACGATCAAACAGCAGAAATTTTCAAAAATGCAGTCTGTGATGATGCCGGAAATTCAAAAACTGCAGAAAAAATATGCAGGAAAAAGAGATCAGGCATCCATGCTCAAGATGCAGGAAGAGCAGCAGCTGATCTACGAAAAATACGGAAGTTCTCCGACAGGCGGATGTCTGCCGATGGTGATCCAGCTTCCGATTTTGTTCGCATTGTATCCTGTTATTCAGGAAGTACCGAGATATGTAAATGGTATTAAAGAGATTTATATGCCGGTTGTTAATCAGATCATGGCGACAGACGGATACCAGAAGATTCTGGAAAAGATCGGAAATGCAGCTCCGGTGTATATGCCTGCAAATGCATATGATTATACAGACCCGAATATTCTGGTGAGGGTGTTATATAAATTCCAGGACTCCACATGGAATACCCTGGTGGACAAGATGCCGTCTCTTGAGACAGTTGTAGATAAGACAACTGCAACGATGGGACATTTGAATACATTCCTTGGCATTAACATTGGTGAGCAGCCGCTGACAATGCTGATGGATGCTTTGAAGGATTTTTCAATTGTTGGAATCATTCTGGCAGTGATCATTCCGATCATGGCAGGTCTGACACAGTTTATCAGTGTAAAACTGATGCAACAGCAACAGACAACGACGATCGATCCGGACAATCCGATGGCAAGATCCATGAATTCTATGAACTATATTATGCCGTTGTTCTCTGTATTTATGGGATTTACACTGCCGGCAGGTCTTGGTCTGTACTGGGCGATCAGTGCGATCGTAAGATGTGTACAGCAGATGGCGATCAATAAATATCTGAGCAAGAAATCAGTAGAAGAGATGATCGAAGAGCAGCGCAAAAAAGCGGCGAAGAAACGTGAGAAAAAAGGTGCTCCGGCAAAAGAAATCAACCGGATGGCAACAAAGAGCACTCGAAATGTAACAGAACAGAAGACAAGTGTTTCCAGCAAAGAAAAAGAAGAAAAGATCCAGCAGGCAAAAGAGAATATCAAAAATGCCAAGCCGGGAAGTCTCGCATCAAAGGCAAATATGGTAAGCCGTTATAACAGTGGACACAATGCCAAAGATAAAACGGAAGAGAGCGAGAAATAGAGAGTCGGGGAAAGGAAGGATTCACGATGGACGGTAGTATCAGAGTATCAGCAAAAACAGTGGATGATGCAATCACAGAGGCATTGATCCAGCTGGGAGTTACCAGTGACAGACTGGAATATGAAGTCATTGAAAAAGGCAGCTCAGGTTTTCTTGGAATCGGAATGAAGCAGGCAGTGATCGAAGCCCGCAGAAAACCGGAACCTGTGGCAGAAGTGAAAGAAGAGACAATACCGGTTGAAGAAGTAAAACCAAGTGTTGTAAAAGAGCAGGTATCAGAGCCTGTACAGGAAAAGCAGGAAGAAAAAGCAGAAGAGGAGCCGGCAAGAAAGAAAGCTACAGAGCTGGCAGAAGTTTCTGATGAAGCAATCAAAGCTGTGGAAGCTTTCCTGAATGACACCTTAAAAGCAATGGACATGGATGTGGAAATTGTTTCTGAAGTGGATTCTGAAGGTGCTCTCAGTGTTGAGATGAAGGGCAGCAATATGGGAATTCTGATCGGAAAAAGAGGGCAGACTCTGGATGCGCTTCAGTATCTTGCAAATCGTGTTGCCAATAAACATCAGGACGGATATGTGAGAGTGAAACTTGATACAGAAAACTACAGAGCAAGAAGAGAAGAGACATTAAGACATCTTGCAAAGAACATTGCGTTCAAAGTGAAAAGAACGAGAAGGGCAGTTTCTCTGGAGCCAATGAATCCATATGAGAGAAGAATCATTCATGCTGCACTTCAGTCAGATCCGCATGTGACAACACACAGTGAGGGAGAAGAGCCTTACAGAAAAGTAGTTGTGACATTAAAAAGATAGTATAAAATGAAGCGAAAGAGGACGTTTTACGCTTCACGGAGGCTTTCGTGAAGCGTAACAACGTCCTTTTTTATCAGACAAATAGAATTTCCAAGAGGTGGAAGATGAAAAAGGATACGATTGCTGCCATTTCTACAGGTATGACCAATTCAGGAATTGGAATTGTTCGTATCAGCGGAGAGGAAGCATTTGCAATTATTGACAGAATTTATAAGGGAAAAGAACAGTTATCTCAGGCAGAGAGCCATACGATACACTATGGATTTATCAAAGATAGGGAAGAGACGATAGATGAAGTTCTGGTCAGTGTGATGAGAGCACCGAGAACTTTTACGGGAGAAGATACCGTGGAGATCAACTGCCATGGAGGAACATTTGTGGTGAGAAAGGTTCTGGAAACTGTGATCAAAAACGGGGCCAGACCGGCAGAACCGGGAGAATTTACCAAGCGCGCATTTTTGAATGGAAAGATGGATCTTTCCCAGGCAGAGGCGGTGATCGATGTAATCACATCTCAGAATGAGTATGCGCTGAGAAGCTCCATGAGTCAGCTCAAAGGAAGTGTAAAGCGAAAAATTGAAGAGATGCGCAAGGAGATCTTGTATCACACGGCATTTATTGAAACAGCGCTGGATGATCCGGAGCATATCAGTGTGGATGGATATGGAGAGACGCTGCAGACAGTGACAGAAGGGATTTTAAGAGAACTGGAGGATCTCATCCGGTCATCAGATGACGGCAGGATTTTAAAAGAGGGAATCCAGACCGTGATCGTCGGAAAACCGAATGCAGGAAAATCCTCTTTGTTGAATGTGCTTTCCGGAAGAGAGAGAGCCATTGTGACAGACATTGAAGGGACGACCAGAGACGTTTTGGAAGAACAGATCCATCTGCAGGGGCTTAGCCTGAATATCATTGATACGGCAGGAATCCGGGATACGGAAGATGTGATTGAAAAAATGGGTGTAGAAAAAGCAAAAGAGTATGCAAAGAGTGCTGATCTGGTTATCTATGTGGTGGATGCGTCACGGTCATTGGATGAAAACGACCAGAAAATCCTGAATCTGGTACTTGATAAAAAGGCGATTATCCTGTTAAATAAAACTGATCTGGAGACTGTCGTGTCGAAAGAGATGCTGGCAGAACAGCTTCTGGGACGAGAGATTCCGATGATCGAGATATCAGCAAAGGAAGAACTGGGAATCCAGGAGTTGGAAAAGACACTGGAAAAAATGTTTTTAAAGGGCAGTCTGTCCTTTAATGATGAAATATACATTACAAATATCAGACAGAAAGTAGCACTTCAGTCTGCGAGAGAAAGTCTGCATAAAGTGATTGAAAGTATTGAAAATGAGATGCCGGAGGATTTTTATTCCATCGATCTGATGGATGCATATGAATCACTCGGAAGTATTACAGGAGAAACGATAGGAGAAGATTTGGTCAATGAAATATTCAGCAAATTCTGTATGGGAAAATAAAGATGAATATGATGTGGTGATCGTAGGAGCAGGGCATGCCGGATGTGAAGCAGCGCTTGCGTGTGCGAGGATGGGATTTCAGACACTGATGTTTACAGTAAGTGTGGACAGTATTGCGCTGATGCCGTGTAATCCGAATATCGGGGGCAGTTCCAAAGGACACCTTGTCAAAGAAGTGGACGCGTTGGGCGGTGAGATGGGAAAGGTGATCGACCGGACTTTTATCCAGTCTAAGATGCTGAACAGTTCAAAAGGACCGGCTGTGCACTCTCTGCGTGCGCAGGCGGACAAGGCAAATTACAGTAAAACGATGCGAAAGGTGCTTGAGGATCAGGAGAATCTGGAAATCAAGCAGATGGAAGTGACAGAGATTCTTGCTGAGGATGGGGCTGACGGAAAAAAAATCATTACAGGAGTCAGAACTTATTCCGGTGCCACATATCGCTGCAGAGCGGTCGTATTGTGCACCGGAACCTATTTAAAGGCGAGATGTATTTACGGAGACGTCAGCATGCAGACCGGGCCAAACGGACTGCAGCCGGCAAATTATCTGACAGACAGTCTGAAAGAACTTGGAATCGAAATGTATCGGTTTAAGACAGGAACGCCGGCGCGTATTGACAAGAGAAGTATTGATTTCAGCAAAATGGAAGAGCAGAAAGGAGACGAGCGGATCGTACCGTTTTCCTTTACGACAGACCCTGAGGACATCCAGATCGATCAGGTTTCCTGCTGGCTGACTTATACGAATGAAAAGACCCATGAAATTATCAGAGAAAATCTGGACCGTTCTCCGTTGTTTTCAGGAATGATCGAGGGAACAGGACCGAGATATTGTCCGTCGATCGAGGACAAGGTGGTAAAATTTGCAGATAAGAACCGGCACCAGGTGTTTATTGAGCCGGAAGGACTGGACACCAACGAAATGTATGTGGGAGGGATGTCAAGCTCTCTTCCGGAAGATGTTCAGTATGCGATGTACCGCAGCGTGCCGGGGCTTGAACATGCGAAAATTGTAAGAAATGCGTATGCCATCGAATATGATTGTATTGATGCGAGACAGTTAAAGAGTACACTGGAGTTTAAAAATGTCGAAGGGCTGTTCAGCGGCGGGCAGTTTAACGGAAGCTCCGGGTATGAGGAGGCAGCAGCGCAGGGGCTTGTAGCGGGTATTAATGCGGCGAGAAAGCTGCAGGGCAAGGAAGGGATCATCATTGACCGTTCCGAGGGATATATCGGAGTTCTGATTGATGATCTGGTCACAAAAGAGAGTCATGAGCCGTATCGAATGATGACTTCCAGAGCAGAATACCGTCTGCTTTTAAGACAGGATAATGCAGATCTCAGACTGACAAAGATCGGATATGAAGTCGGGCTGATCGAGGAGGAGCGCTATCAGAACCTGCTGAAAAAAGAAGAGCAGATTCAAAAAGAGATCGAGCGTGTGGAAAGTGTGCATGTGGGAACGACCAAAGAAGTACAGGAGCTTCTGGAGTCCTGCGGAAGTACACCGCTTGTTTCAGGCGCGTCTCTGGCTGATCTGATCCGTCGTCCGGAGCTTAGCTATGAAATCCTTGCCTCAGTGGATAAAATGCGTCCAGAGCTTAAATACGACGTTGCAGAGCAGGTGAATATTAACATTAAGTATGAAGGTTATATCAAACGGCAGAAAAAGCAGGTAGAGCAGTTTAAAAAACTGGAGAAAAAGCGGATTCCTGCAGATATTAATTATGAAGAGGTACAGAGTCTGCGATTAGAGGCAAAGCAGAAATTGTCGCAGATCCGACCGGCATCCATCGGGCAGGCATCCCGGATATCCGGGGTATCTCCGGCAGATATTTCGGTTCTGCTGGTGTATCTGGAGAGCAGATGAGAGAACAGGAGAGTGTATGGAAAATAAATTTGAACAGCAATTAAGCCAGCTGGATATCCGGCTGACAGAACGCCAGAAAGAGCAGTTTCATCAGTATTATGAGCTTCTGGTGGAGTGGAATAAGGTGATGAACCTGACAGGGATCACCGAGTATGATGAAGTAAATGAGAAACATTTTGTGGACAGCCTTGCAATTGTAAAAACAGTGGATATGAATCAGGTAAATTCTGTGATTGACATCGGAACCGGCGCGGGATTTCCGGGACTGCCGTTAAAGATTGCCTTTCCTCATCTGAAAGTCGTATTGTTGGATTCTCTGAAAAAAAGAATTAATTTTTTAGATGCCGTAGTAGAAAAATTAGGGCTCGAAGATGTGGAAACGCTTCATGGAAGAGCAGAAGATTTTGCAAAGCAGACAGCATACAGAGAACAATTTGACCTGTGTGTGTCCCGTGCAGTGGCAAATCTGTCAACCTTGAGTGAATACTGCATCCCATATATACGAGTAGGCGGGATGTTCGTATCCTATAAATCAGGAACTGTTGAAGACGAATTGAAACAATCGGAAAAAGCAGTGTCTCTTCTTGGTGGAAAAATTGAGAAAACAGTAAAGTTTCAGCTGCCGGATACAGAGATTGGACGTTCTTTTGTGAAAATAAAAAAGATTTCTGAGACACGAAAAAAATACCCGAGAAAAGCAGGACTTCCAGCAAAAGAACCACTGTCATAAAATAAGAGAGAAATAAAAAAATTATTCTTTAAAAATCAAGAAGTAAACAAAAAGGATGTAAAGTATTTTAATTGTACAACAATTTAAAAGTTTACATCCTTTTTTTACGTTATTCACAGTTTATCCACCAAAAAAGAAGAGTTATCCACATTATTTTGTGGATAACTCTTCTCCGTTGTTGATATCAAATAAAATTTCAACCTGTTCTAAAAACGTTTCAGGGTCTTCCAGATGTGGAAAACGTTTGGTATGATCAATTTCTTGAATTTCAATAGAAGGCATATAATTTTGATATTGGTTTGCAATTAGTGCATATTCTGGATTTGCATTCCCTACAATAATAAACACGCTGTTGTTAATTCGATTTAAAGAATACATCACATTTGCATTTGTAAAGCGAGATTTGATGCTGGAATACAGATATTTTCCGGCAGTATTGTCTGTATGTGCAGCTTCAAAAAAGGTCTTTACTGTATTTGTATCAATTTTCTTGAAATCATAGTATCCATTTAAGTGTAAATCTTTTTCGATGGTTCGTTTATTAAAGCGTAAATTGTAAAGAAATGTTCCTACAACAGGCATGTTAATACAATGCTGTTTTAACTTTGTACGCTTTGTCGGTATTTTTGAAAGTTCAATCAAATCACCAGGATTAATTAAAAGAACTTTGTCAATAATTGAGTGATCATTAGCACATGCCATTAAGACAAAAGAACCGGATTCCCCCATTGCGATAATATCAGTTTTTTCACCAATGATATGTTTAATAAAATCAGTGATTAACTGGACATAAAGATAATTTGTATAGGTCAAATAGGGTTTGTCCGAGCGTCCACAGCCTAATAAATCAATTGTGTATACAGTATTTGTTTTAGATAATTGATCTACAATCTGGTTCCATTCATAGGAAGAACTGCAGACGTTTAGACCATGGATCAAGAGAAGAGGAGATCCACTTCCTGTTTTGTGGTAGCAAATGCGTCCAAAACGCCAGTCATAATATTCTGCATTTTTGTCAGACAGCATTTCATCTATTGTAGACATATAGTAAACGAAACGATTAACGATATGCATAGAAGCAACGGTTAATCCTGTCAGGATCGTACAAGTTTTCAAATTTTTCTTCCAGTTCAAAATGATACCCTCCTTTATAATTCCATTTATACTTTCTTATTATACTACAGGAGAGGTGTCAAATAAAGAAAATTTGAAAAATTCTGTGAGACAAACAGTAAACAGCCAATGTTTCACGTGAAACATTTTGGATTAATGAAAAATCTATCTGAAAAGTAGTTTTTATGATACAATGAGAAATAGTTTAAATTTAATAGAGGAGAGGAAAAGCTGAATTAGGTCTATGCGGGAAATGAAGAAGAAATTGTGCCGGAAACAAATATTTGGACAAACTTGGCACAAAAATAAATGGAACGGTAGATGTATGCTGAATCACAAAATGATTATAAGAATTATAGTCAAAAATGTTTCACGTGAAACATTTTAAAAAGTAGAGAGAAAGTATTGAATACGAAATATCTAGTGTAAACAGTAACATTTCATAAAAATCACAATGTTTCACGTGAAACATTGTATAGATAATGAAAGTAAAAGGTGATATAATAAGAACGTGTTCAATGAAAGGAGTACGAATATGGGAAGAATTATAGCGATTGCAAATCAAAAAGGTGGAGTAGGTAAAACTACAACAGCTATCAATTTATCAGCTTCACTTGCAAGTCTTGGACAAAAAGTTCTGGCACTTGATATGGATCCACAGGGAAATATGACAAGTGGACTGAGTGTAAATAAAGATGAAGTTGAAAATACAGTATATGATTTAATTATTGGGAATATTGGGATTGAAGAATGTATTTGCAAAGAAGTCTATGAAAACCTGGATGTACTTCCGTCTAATGTTAATTTGTCGGCAGCAGAAATTGAATTGATTGGTGTTGATAATAAAGAATACATTATTAAAAATGAAGTTGAAAAAGTGAAGGACAGATATGATTATATTATCATAGATTGTCCACCGGCATTGAGTATGCTAACGATCAATGCAATGACCACAGCAAATTCAGTACTTGTCCCGATTCAGTGTGAGTATTATGCATTGGAAGGATTAAGCCAGTTGATCCACACAATAGAGCTTGTTCAGGAGAGATTAAATCCAAAATTAGAAATAGAAGGCGTTGTGTTCACAATGTATGATGCCAGAACGAACCTCTCACTCCAGGTTGTAGAAAATGTAAAAGACAATTTAAATCAAAACATCTACAAAACGATTATTCCAAGAAATGTCCGGCTGGCAGAGGCGCCAAGTTATGGTATGCCAATAAATTTATATGACCCAAAATCTTCAGGAGCAGAAAGTTATTTGTTATTGGCTGAAGAAGTGATCAATAAAGGAGAAGAATAAAATGGCAGTGAAAAGAAATGGACTTGGAAAGGGGTTAGACAGTCTGATTCCAAACAAGACAGTGAAGACAACAGAAAAACAGGCTAATAAAACTCAAAAAGAAAAAGTAAAAGTGGAAAAATCCGGGGAGACTATAGTAAAGATTACTCAGGTAGAACCAAATAGTGAACAGCCGAGAAAAGATTTTGATGAAGATGCCCTTCTTGAGCTGGCAGATTCTATCAAACAGTTTGGCGTACTTCAGCCACTTTTGGTACAAAAGAAAAATGATTATTATGAAATCATTGCAGGAGAAAGAAGATGGAGAGCGGCAAAGCTTGCCGGATTAAAAGAAGTACCGGTACTGGTTCGTGAATATACGGAGCAGGAAGTTGTGGAGATTTCTTTGATTGAAAATATTCAGAGAGAAAATCTGAATCCAATTGAAGAAGCAATTGCATACAAGCGATTATTGAAAGAGTTTCATCTAAAACAGGATGAGATTGCAGAACGTGTATCGAAGAGCAGAACGGCAGTGACAAACTCAATGCGTCTTTTAAAACTTAACAGTAAGGTTCAGCAGATGGTGATTGATGATATGATCTCAACCGGACATGCCAGAGCGTTACTTGCATTGGAAGACGAAGAACAACAGTACACAATTGCAAATAAAATATTTGATGAGAAGCTCAGTGTGAGGGAGACTGAGAAGCTGATTAAAATATTGAAAAATCCCAAGAAGACTGCAAAAAAAGAAAAAATTGAGCATACATTTATCTATGAAAACCTGGAAGAAAAAATGAAGGGAATCATGGGGACAAAGGTAAATGTAAATCCAAAATCGAATGGTAAGGGGAAAATTGAAATCGAATATTATTCAGAGGAAGAATTGGAGCGAATATTCGACTTGATCATGTCCATTCAAAGCTAAGAGGTGTCCCGCAGATATAAGAAGGAGACATGAGAATGGCAACAGAAGTATTACTGTATCTGGTAATTGTTTTGTTGATCATGCAGGTGGTTTTCATTGGGATTGTGATCAATCTGCAAATGAAACATAAGCGTATGCAGGCAAAATATCAGATTTTTATGCGCGGAAAAGATGGTAAATCTCTGGAAA
>OHMN01002047.1_pt1 | contig 10376 bp, 9 predicted proteins | sample 1569361 | NCBI WGS metagenome assembly OHMN01 (sample SAMEA3541508, study PRJEB24748) | human gut metagenome | biome: human gut; feature: human-associated habitat; material: faeces | place: China | collected 2012
TTGCGGTGCATTTATTGCAGAATGGTGCAGATTTAAGAAGTGTGCAGGAAATGCTGGGGCATTCAGATATTTCTACCACTCAGATTTATTTAAGTTTGAATACAAATCGAATCAGGAATGTCTATAAAAAAGCGCATCCAAGAAGCTAAAAAAGTGATGTACCAAAAAAGACCGTAGTCTTCTTTTCAGTGGAAGACTACGGCCTTTTTTATTAGCAGAGCTCTGCAATTGTATAAAGCAGTTTTTCAGTTTCATCCCATCCAAGGCATGGGTCTGTAATAGATTTTCCATAGACATGGTTTGGTCCGATTTTCTGATTTCCCGGTTCAATATAACTTTCAATCATAACGCCTTTTACTAACTGGCGGATGTCTTTAGAAACAAGACGGCTGTGAAGGACTTCTTTGACGATACGAATCTGCTGTTCATATTTTTTACCGGAGTTTGAATGGTTGGAATCAATGATAACAGCTGGATTTGCCAGGTCACGTTCTCCATACATTTCAAGCAGAAGCTGTAAGTCTTCGTAGTGATAGTTTGGAATGGTATTTCCGTGTTTGTTGACAGCACCTCTTAAGATGGTGTGAGTCAGAGGATTTCCTTCAGTGCTGACTTCCCAGCCTCTGGAAATAAAATCATGACCATGCTGTGCAGCAACAACGGAATTAAGCATAACAGAAAAGTCACCACTGGTCGGATTTTTCATACCAACCGGAATGTCCAGACCGCTGACCATCAGACGATGTTCCTGATTTTCAACAGAACGAGCGCCAATTGCAACATAAGAAAGCAAGTCAGAGAGATAATGCCAGTTATCCGGATAAAGCATTTCATCTGCAGAAGTTAATCCGGTTTCTTTAATGGAACGGATATGCATGTGACGGATTGCAAGGATACCGGCAAGTACGTCTGGTTTTGCTTCCGGGTCAGGCTGATGAAGCATTCCTTTATATCCTTCTCCTGTTGTACGAGGTTTGTTGGTATAGATTCTTGGAACTAATACAAGACGGTCGGCAACTTTTTCCTGAACTTTTGCAAGACGGTTGGTGTAATCGCAGACTGCTTCTTCATTATCAGCAGAGCAAGGACCTACAATAACCAGAAATTTATCAGAATTGCCTGTAATGACATCCTGAATCAGACGGTCTCTTGTTTCTTTCACTTTTTTCATTTCTTCGGTTACCGGAGACATTTCTTTGATTTCTTCCGGAGATGGAAGTTGTTTCACAAATTTAAAACTCATCTTAACTTTCTCCTTTATCTCTGTTCATTTTCTGTGGATATTGTACAGAAAGTATCCTATCAATGTTTGATTATAATACAGAAAAAAAGGCTTGTCGACTGTTTTTGACGATTTTATGCTTTAAAGTTAAAAAGAAATATTGCTTTCCTTTCAGATGCTCTGGTAACTTAGTTGCAGAGTAGTTCACAAGCATTTCCCTTTCAGAAAAAGATGAAGAAAAAAAAGCGTTAAAAATGTAGTAATAAGTTCACTTAAAAGCAGTCCCCAGAGGTAACCGATGATTCCGTGGGTCGGAATTACGAAAAAAACAAATAAAAGCCGGATAGAAAGACCTGTCATATTTTGAAAAAAGTAAGGACCGGTCTGACCAAGTCCATTTAAAATTCCACTTAAGGTACTTGAAAGATAGAGACAGGGACAGATAAATGATAAGGTGCGGATAAAAGTGGAAGCAAGTTCATTTTTGAATAAAAACAGTCCGAGAAAATCTGCCAGAAAAAAGAAGCTGAATGTGAAGAGAAAACCAAGAATCAGACAGTAACGAATTGTTTTTTGAATACAAAGCCGAATATTATCATAATTTCCAAGTGCCTGGTGTTCTGCAACGGAAGGCAGCAACATGACCGAGACTGCATTTGTAATTGCACAGGGAAATAGAATTAAGGGCAGCGCCATTCCATTTAAGACACCATATACAGACAGGGCAGTCTGCTGAGTCATTCCAAACAAGCGCAGATGTCCCGGAATTAAAATGGATTCAATACTGTGCAGAAGATTGACCAGAAGGCGGTTACAGGTAAGAGGTGTAGAAAAAGCCAGAATTTCTTTTAACTGCCGAAAAGGTCTGATTATCTTGCGAACAGGCTGAGTGGAGGAGTGAAAATCCATGATGGTAATAAATAAGGCGAACAGCATGGAAATAAATTCCCCAAAAAAAAGACCAAAGACAGCAAGCATAGGAGTGATTGCGTGTCCTTCCTGACTCCAGACAAGCCAGAGCAGATAGGAGGCGGCAACACGGGCAGTCTGTTCGATTAACTGAGAGAGAGCCGGTAAAAGTGTTTTTTTTCGGGCAAAATAATAACCGTTTACGCAGGAGTGAAACGTTCCCATCGGAATGGAGAGGGAGGATACTTTTAAAAGAGAAGTACATTGTGGTTCAAATAAAATATGTATAGCAAACCAGTCAGCATAATGAAAAAGAAAAAAAGTGACGAGAATAGAAAGTAAGGTAGAAAAAGATGTGGCGATTAAAAAGACGGCTCTTGCATAGGAGTCCTCTTTTTTGGCAAATTTGGCAGCAACAAGGCGTGAAATTGCAGTCTGGATGCCACCGACGGTCAGAGCAAAACAAAGAGCATGAATTGGAAAAATCAACTGATAAATTCCCATTCCGGTAGAACCGATTGTCTGAGAGAGGAATATTCTATACAAGAAACCGATTATTTTTGTAAGGAAGCCGGAGAGCGTTAAAATCAGAGTCCCTTTGAGCATAGTACGAGTATGATTCATGGCAGATTTCCAAAAACCTTTTTCTCAAATATATTCAAAAAACCATCTTGACAGAACAAGATAAGAATGATATTCTACTTTTAAATCCGAGTGGAATAGTCGGAATTTAAAAGGATGGTGGTTGTTTGAAATTATCAACCAAAGGAAGATACGGATTAAGAGCCTTGATAGACCTGGCATTATATAGTGAAAATGAGACTGTTTCCATACAGAGTATTGCCAGAAGACAAAACATTTCTGACAGTTATCTGGAACAGTTGATGCGAAAGTTACGAAGTGCAGGACTGATTGTCAGCGTCAGAGGTGCGCAGGGTGGTTATAAACTGGCGAGACCGGCAAACGAAATTTCTGTGGGAGATGTCTTAAGGGCACTCGAGGGAAGTTTAGAGGCCGTAACTTGCGGAGGAGAAGACAATAGTTGCCAGGGGGCAGATTTATGTGTAACCAAATTTGTGTGGGAACGGATTAACAGCAGTATCCGTGACACCGTAGATTCAATTAAGCTGAGTCAGCTTGTAGAAGAAAGCCGTCTGATGCGGGAAAAGGGGCAGATTCAGGTACAAAAATGCGATAATTAAAGTTTATAGGAGAGATAAAGCTATGAAAACAAGTATCTATTTGGACAATGCAGCAACAACAAAAACAGCACAAGAAGTAGTCGATGCAATGCTTCCATATTTTACAGAAAATTACGGAAATCCATCTAGTATTTATGATTTGGGAACAAAAAGTAAAGAAGCTATCACAAAAGGAAGAGAACAGATTGCAGAAGTGCTTGGTGCAAAAAGTGAAGAAATTTATTTCACAGCAGGCGGAAGCGAAGCAGATAACTGGGCATTAAAAGCAACATTTGAAGCTTATAAAAATAAAGGAAATCATATCATCACAACAAAAATTGAACATCATGCAATTCTTCATACCTGCGAATATCTGGAAAAACGCGGTGCAAAAATCACTTATCTTGATGTAGATGAAAATGGTGTTGTTGATTTAGACCAGCTTCAGAAAGCAATCACACCAGAAACCATTTTAATTTCTGTTATGTTTGCAAACAATGAAATTGGAACAATCCAGCCAATTAAAGAAATCGGTATGATTGCAAAAGAGCACAATATTTTATTCCACACAGATGCCGTACAGGCATTTGGACAGGTTCCGATTAATGTAGATGAATTAAATATCGACATGCTCAGCTCCAGCGGTCATAAAATCAATGGACCAAAAGGAATTGGTTTCTTATACATCAGAAAAGGGGTGAAAATTCGTTCCTTTGTACATGGTGGTGCACAGGAGAGAAAGAGAAGAGCAGGAACAGAGAACGTTCCGGGAATCGTAGGATATGGTGTAGCAGCAAAACGTGCAGCAGATTCTATGGAAGAACGTACAAAAAAAGAAATTGAATTAAGGGACTATTTTATCGGAAGAATTTTAAATGAAATTCCGTATGTACGCTTAAACGGAGACCCGAAGAGACGTCTGCCAAATAACATTAATGTAAGTTTCCAGTTTGTAGAGGGTGAATCTCTTCTGATTATGCTTGATATGAAAGGAATTGCAGCTTCCAGTGGTTCCGCATGTACATCTGGTTCTTTAGACCCATCTCATGTATTGCTTGCAATTGGACTGCCTCATGAAATTGCACACGGTTCTCTTCGTATGACAATCAGTGATGAAACAACAAAAGAAGATTTGGATTACACCTTAGACCAGATTAAAGAAATTATAAGCAGACTGCGTCAGATGTCTCCTCTTTACGAAGATTTCGTAAGAAAACATCAGGCATAAGAAAGGCACATAAAAAAGACATAAGAAAAGTTTAAGATTAAGATAACGGTAATAGTTAAGATTTGATTTAAGATAAAAGAAAAAGACAGGATATAACGGAGGAATAAACGATATGTACAGTGAAAAAGTAATGGACCATTTTCAGAATCCAAGAAATGTAGGTGAAATTGAAAACGCCAGCGGAGTAGGTACAGTAGGAAATGCAAAATGTGGAGATATCATGCGTATCTACCTTGACATTGATGATGACGGAATTATCAAAGATTGTAAATTTAAAACATTTGGCTGTGGTGCAGCAGTTGCTACAAGCAGTATGGCAACTGAAATGGTAAAAGGAAAAAGCATTCAGGAAGCACTTCAGGTAACAAATAAAGCAGTTATGGAGGCATTAGACGGACTTCCGCCGGTAAAAGTACATTGCTCTTTACTTGCAGAAGAAGCAATTCATGCTGCACTTTGGGACTATGCTGAAAAACATGATATCAAAATAGAAGGCTTAGACAAACCGAAGTCAGATATCTCTGAGGGTGAAGAAGAGGAAGATTATTAATGGCAAAAAAGAAAGTTGTCGTGGGTATGTCTGGAGGAGTAGATTCTTCCGTAGCAGCATATCTTTTAAAGGAACAGGGATATGATGTCATTGGTGTTACCATGCAGATCTGGCAGGAAGAAGACCAGTTTACGCAGCAGGAAAACGGTGGCTGTTGTGGATTAAGTGCGGTAGATGATGCAAGAAGAGTAGCCCAGATGCTTGAAATTCCGTATTATGTCATGAATTTCAGAAAGGAATTTCAGAAAAGTGTTATTGACTATTTTGTCAAAGATTATTTAGAGGGACGAACTCCAAATCCATGTATTGCATGTAACCGCTATGTAAAATGGGAATCTTTACTGCAAAGAAGTATGGAAATAGGTGCAGATTATATTGCAACCGGTCATTATGCGAAAATTGCACAGCTTGAAAATGGACGTTATACGATTGCAGTGTCAGACGCTGTTGGAAAAGACCAGACTTATGCTTTGTATAACCTGACACAGTATCAGCTTTCTCATACTCTGATGCCGGTAGGTGCGTATAATAAAGATGAAATTCGCCAGATTGCAGAGAAAATCGGACTTCAGGTTGCACATAAAAAAGACAGTCAGGAAATTTGTTTTGTGCCGGATAAAGACTATGCTGGCTTTATTGAAAGAAGCACAAATCGGAAGATACCACAAGGAAACTATGTGCTGGCAGATGGAACGGTAATCGGAGAACACAAAGGAATTACGCATTATACTATTGGTCAGAGAAAAGGGTTGAATCTTGCGATGGGCCATCCGGTATTTGTCACAGGAATTTGTCCGAAAACTAATGAAGTCGTTATTGGTGAAAGTGAAGATTTATTCAAAAAAGAATTAGTCTGTCAAAATATTAACTTTATGGCAATGGAAGATTTGCCTAAAGGAGAAGAAAGACGAGTGCTGGCAAAAATTCGTTACAATCATCAGGGTTCCATGTGCACCATCAGAAGAACCGGTGAGGATGAGATTACAGCAGTTTTTGATGAGCCACAGCGGGCAATTACCCCTGGACAGGCAGTTGTATTTTATGAAAATGGCTATGTAGCCGGAGGCGGAACAATTATCAACAATACAGTAAATTAGTACAGCGTATTAAAAAATCGGGCAGGGCTGATAAAGGCTCTGCTCGATTTTAATTTATAATTATGCAATTATAATGGAAAAAATATAGGTTTTCGTTTTTCAAAAACCGTATAATAGGAAAAGCCACATTGCTTTAAAATATCTACTGCACGTTCAAATTCATAAGCAATATACTGCGGGACATGTGCATCAGAACCAAGAGTGATAATTTCCCCACCCAGTTCACGGTAGCGTTTTAAGATTTCTTCGGTCGGATTTGAATGACCAAGACCGTATTTAAAGCCTCCTGTATTACATTCCAGACCGATGTTTTTATCGACAAGAACACGGAGAATTTCGTCAATGATTTCCTGATAGTTCTGATAAGAATAATAAAGATTTTTGTTTGGACCGTAGCGTACAACGTAATCTATGTGTCCGCAAACATCAAAGCAGGAATATTTTTTGACATTTTCTAAAAGACAGGTAAAATATCGTAAGTAGGCTTCCTTTTCACTGCGGTTTTCATAGAACACAGATTCGTAAGGGTCGAGCCGGTCTACAACATGGACAGAACCAATGACAAAATCAAACGGATAAGAGTTTACAAAATCGGAAAGCTGGTTTCCAAGTTGAGGCTGAAGTCCAAGTTCAATTCCAAAACGAATGTGAATCTGTTCCTGATATTTTTTAGCGAGTGTAGAAAGTGTCTGCTGATAAGCGTCCATGTCTACGAGAAAATCAAACTCTCCAGGTGGGAAATCCAAATCTTGATGTTCTGTAAAACACATAGAAGAAAGTCCTTTTGAAATGGCTGTTTGAATCATTTCTTCCATGGGAGTGTCGCTATCACTGGAGAAAGATGAGTGTAAATGTGAGTCCGAATACATAAAAAAAGCCCTCCTTTGGTTAGTTTTTAACTTGATTTTTGTAAAAAATAAAACAAATTTACTTCTATTATATAGGAAAGGTTGGCAAAAGTATAGGAAAGATGGAAAACTGGAATAAATATTCAAATTGGACTTGAATTTTTGTCCAAAATTAGGTACAATATGAAACAGGTTGATGTTTCTTTAACAATCTTTAGAAACTTCACGTTAAACAAACACTTTTAGGAGGAATGAATATCATGGCAGTAAAAGTAGCAATCAATGGTTTTGGACGTATCGGACGTCTTGCTTTCAGACAGATGTTTGGAGCAGAAGGATTTGAACTTATAGCAATCAACGATTTAACATCCCCGAAAATGTTAGCTCACTTACTGAAATATGACTCAACACAGGGTAAATATGAGAAAGCAGATACAGTTACAGCAGGAGAAGATTCCATCACAGTTGACGGAAAAGAAATCAAAATCTATGCTAAAGCAAACGCTGCAGAACTTCCTTGGGGAGAAATCGGTGTAGACGTAGTTCTGGAATGTACAGGATTCTATACATCTAAAGAAAAAGCAGAAGCTCACTTAAAAGCTGGTGCTAAGAAAGTTGTTATCTCTGCTCCTGCAGGAAATGACCTTCCTACAATTGTTTACAATGTAAACCATGAAACACTGACAAAAGATGATAACATCATCTCCGCAGCTTCTTGTACAACAAACTGCTTAGCTCCTATGGCAAAAGCATTAAATGACCTGGCTCCAATCAAAACAGGTATTATGTGTACAATCCACGCTTACACAGGCGACCAGATGACTCTGGATGGACCGCAGAGAAAAGGCGACTTAAGAAGAAGCCGTGCTGCTGCAGTTAATATTGTACCAAACAGCACAGGTGCTGCAAAAGCAATCGGTCTGGTTATTCCAGAACTGAACGGAAAATTAATCGGTGCTGCACAGCGTGTTCCAACCCCAACAGGTTCTACAACTATCTTAACAGCAGTAGTAGAAGGAACAGTAACAGTTGACCAGATTAACGAAGCTATGAAAAACGCTTCTACAGAATCCTTCGGATACAATACAGATGAAATCGTTTCCAGCGATATCGTTGGTATGAGATATGGTTCTCTGTTCGATGCTACACAGACAATGGTTCTGCCTCTGGACAACGGAACAACACAGGTACAGGTTGTTTCATGGTATGATAACGAAAACTCTTACACAAGCCAGATGGTAAGAACAATCAAATACTTCGGAAAATTATTAGCAGAATAATTTTATTCGCTGAATTTAAGAAGAATAAAGACTCAGTGAAGGGGTCCGGTCTTTTGTTGGACCGGACTCCTTTTGTCATTTTATGGGGAAAATATCCTGTAAATTTGTCCATTATTTGACATATTTTATGTTAAATTCAGACTACAAATACAGTTTAAGAACGGACAGAAAATAATAATTTATTTAAGGAGGCATCATTTATGCTGAATAAGAAAACAGTTGATGACATCAACGTAAAAGGAAAAAAAGTACTGGTACGCTGTGACTTCAATGTACCGCTGCAGGATGGAAAAATCACAGATGAAAACCGTCTGGTAGCAGCTCTTCCAACTATTAAAAAACTGATTGCAGATGGAGGAAAAATTATTCTTTGTTCTCATCTTGGAAAACCGAAGGGAGAACCAAAACCAGAATTATCTCTTGCACCGGTTGCAGTTCGTTTAAGTGAATTACTTGGACAGGAAGTAAAATTTGCAGCAGACCCAGAAGTTGTTGGACCAAATGCGAAAGCAGCAGTGGAAGCAATGAACGACGGAGATGTTATTTTACTGGAAAACACACGTTATCGTGCAGAAGAAACAAAAAATGGTGATGAATTTAGTAAAGAACTCGCATCTCTGTGCGATGTTTTTGTAAATGATGCATTCGGAACAGCTCATAGAGCACACTGCTCAAATGTAGGTGTTACAAAATATGTAGATACAGCAGTTGTTGGATACTTAATGGAAAAAGAAATTGCCTTCCTTGGAAATGCAGTAAACAATCCGGAAAGACCGTTCGTTGCAATCCTTGGTGGAGCGAAAGTATCCAGTAAAATCTCTGTAATCAATAACCTTCTTGATAAAGTAGATACTTTAATCATCGGTGGTGGTATGTCTTATACTTTCTCTAAAGCATTAGGCGGACATATCGGAACTTCTCTTTGTGAAGATGATTACCTTCAGTATGCACTTGACATGCTGAAAAAAGCAGAAGAAAAAGGCGTAAAACTGCTTCTTCCTGTAGATAACCGTATCGGTGATGCATTCTCTAACGACTGCAACATCAAAGTTGTAAAACGTGGAGAAATCTTAGACGGATGGGAAGGCATGGATATCGGACCGGAAACAGAAAAACTTTTTGCTGAAGCAGTAAAAGATGCAAAAACAGTTGTATGGAACGGACCGATGGGATGTTTTGAAATGCCAAATTTTGCACATGGTACAGAATCTGTTGCAAAAGCATTGGCTGAAACAGATGCTACAACAATCATTGGTGGCGGTGACTCTGCTGCCGCAGTTAACATTTTAGGTTATGGCGACAAAATGACTCATATCTCCACAGGTGGTGGTGCATCTCTGGAATTCCTTGAAGGAAAAGAACTTCCGGGCGTAGCTGCTGCAAACGATAAATAATAACATTTTATTAATATCTGTTAGAGAAAAAAGGAGATAAGAAAAATGGCAAGAAAAAAAATTGTTGCTGGTAACTGGAAAATGAACATGACTCCAAGTGAAGCAGTAAAATTAGTAGAAACTTTAAAACCATTAGTAAAGAATGAAGAAGTAGACGTAGTATTCTGTGTACCGGCTATCGATATCATTCCGGTTGTAGAAGCAGCAAAAGGCACAAATATTCAGGTTGGTGCAGAAAATATGTACTTTGAAGAAAAAGGTGCTTACACAGGAGAAATTTCTCCAAATATGCTGACAGATGCAGGCGTAAAATACGTTGTTTTAGGTCATTCTGAAAGAAGAGAATACTTTGCTGAAACAAATGAAACAGTAAACAAAAAAATGTTAAAAGCATTTGAACATGGAATTACTCCAATTATGTGCTGTGGTGAAACTCTGGAACAGAGAGAACAGGGCGTAACAATGGATTTCATTCGTCAGCAGGTAAAAGTTGGATTTATGAATGTAACAGCTGACCAGGCAAAAGAAGCGGTTATCGCTTATGAACCAATCTGGGCAATCGGAACAGGTAAAACAGCTACAACAGAACAGGCTCAGGAAGTTTGTGCCGGAATCCGTGCATGCATCGCTGAAATCTATGATGAAGCAACAGCAGAAGCAATCCGTA
>OHMN01002054.1_pt1 | contig 10315 bp, 12 predicted proteins | sample 1569361 | NCBI WGS metagenome assembly OHMN01 (sample SAMEA3541508, study PRJEB24748) | human gut metagenome | biome: human gut; feature: human-associated habitat; material: faeces | place: China | collected 2012
TGCACGGGTGATCTCGCCCATAGGGACAGCCATCACATTCCGACTTGGGTTTCGGCGGCAAAGAGATTAAGTAGTAGCAATTATTTCTACCCAGACGGCAGCCCTTTCTGCCATTCGTCCAGAAGTAGCAGTAATGACAGTCGCTCGGCTTGTCTGCGGTATAAACAGGCTTGCTCAAATAAAACACCTCCAATCTCTTGTATTTGCCCATGGGTTTGGGCATAAAAAAAGAGCGCCTATCCATCCCCAATGCGGGGCAAATAGACGCTCTATGTACATAACGATATTTAATTTTATCTGCTATAACTGCATGGTATTCAAAACATCCGCCTTTTTTGATTAGCTGGATTTTTGGCACGATTTTGGGGCTGATTAGCAGGAAGGGCATTTTCATTAGCAAGAACAGCCCGTTTTCTGCTAAAAATTAGCTGGCGATTTTGTCTTATAACAACCGTTCGATTCTGGAGGGGTTGTCAAAAATCAAATTTTGGAGTAGAATTTTATCTCATACAGTGAAAGAGCTTTTTCGTAGCTTTTTATATAAGAAAAGCCGAAAACCCTTGAAAACAAAGGCTTTCGGCGTTGTTCACTGGCGTCCATAAGAGGATTTGAACCTCCGACCCCACGCTTAGGAGGCGTGTGCTCTATCCAGCTGAGCTATATGGACGTGTCTGATATATGATTATAGCCCGATCAAAGTCGAACTGCAATCCCTTATTTAGTTTTTTTTGAGGTGGCCGTTGTAACGCAACCTTAGGAGGCGCTCGTTATATCCATTTAACTATGAGAACATCGTACGTAAAACGCACTTCTATAGAATAACAAAAATCCCGCAAAATAGCAAGCCCCGGCAATCATTCCTCTGCCAATTTATTATTGGCTGCTGCTCACGCATGCGCTCCCGGCAATGCCAATTTCCTGCCCATCTCCACAACTTTATAATTCCGCTTTCGATCCTTCGGCAAACTTTGCAGTCCCTTGCATCCAGATCTGCCCTTTAAACCGGCGACCGACCTTCGGCTCTCCCATCAGATCCTTCTGGGCGATACCTACATGGAACAGCATATCGCTGCAGCTGATGGTCAGATCGTAAACCATCTCGCCGGTGACGCGGTTTTCCTTCGTATCGATCTTTGTAATCTCCCCGATGATGGAATACTGGTCACACTCGATGCCGCTTGGCATGAAAGTAGAATCCACGATAGAATACAGATCTTCCTTCATGGCACGTCTGGAAACCTGGGAATACAGATCAATATCCTCGATCGTCAGCGTTTCCATGGCATCTTCATCGCCTTTCTTCGCTGCCTCTAACAGGTTATTGCGGTCTCTGGCCGCTACCTTTGCCATCTCGATCTGCTTTCTGGTTTTATGGAGCGGAAGAAGCACCTTGCCTTCTGCTGCCAGACCAGTCAGATTCACCGATTCTACCGTCCGCGACATCCGCTTGATCTTTCGTTCCCGATATTCATAACCGTTTTCCAGATAAAAGATCAGGGAAATGCCCACCCGGTATTCATCCAGAAGTCCGGCATACGTCTCTTTTTCAGTGTGGCGCTGAATGGAGCAGTCTGTTTCAGATGATACATCTGCTGAATTCAGATAAGGATAATAGTACTCACACTGAAATGCCCCTTCTTCGTTCATTTCCCCCATCATGACGATGCCCATGCCGGGTGCCACCTCTGCCCGCAGTTCACACAGATTCGTCTCCTCATCAAGCTGGATGCGGCGCCATTTGGCGGACGGCACTAACGATGCCAGCAGCCGTTCGATATCCCGCTTTCTTCTATATGTGCTAAAGCCGATACTTCGCAAAAATTTATGCATAGTTTCATGCCCTCCAAATCCTCAAAAATTCGTATCTGCCCAGACTTCCTGAACATTTACAAACGTCTAATTTCTGAGAAAAATCTTTACGCCTCATTATACATGATACGTAACAGCATTTCAATCGGAAAGTTGACATGTGCAGCTTCCGGTAATATCATGGTAACTATTCAGAGCCAGGCAGATTTTCAGACAAAATTGTAAATCATACTTGCATGAATGAACGATTTTGTCTGGAAATCTATTTTGACTTTGGGATGTACCAGAACTTACAACTTCTGACTGATCACACAAACGAGAGGAGCAAAATTCATGAAACAGACTACCCCCACCATCGGCATTCTCGGAGCCGGTGCTGTCGGTTCCTACCTGGTTATGGGGCTTTCCGAAAAATATAAGGAAAATCTCTGGGTAATTGCCGACGACGAACGCAAAAAACGTCTGGAAGAAAACGGACTCAACATCAATGACCAACACTATATTCTCAATGTAAAAACACCAGGTGAAGCGCACGGCGTTGATTTTCTCTTTGTCTGCCTGAAATATACCCAGCTTCGTTCTTCCCTTCCGGATATCGAAGCCATTGCAGATAAGCACACGACGGTCATCAGCCTGTTAAATGGCGTCGACAGTGAGGAAATCATCGGACAGCGCATCGGCATGGAGCATATGATCTATTCCCTGATCCGCATTGCCTCCCAGCGTATCGGCAACTCGATCCACTTTCCGGTTCCGAAAGGCTACAACGGAATTTATGTCGGTCTGCCGAACCAGCCTGCCAGTCAGGATCCGCGTCTTTTAGCCATTGCAGACATCTTTGCCGATACTCCTATTGTTCTGCATTTAAGTGATGACATCCTGCTCGATATCTGGGATAAATTCGGCTTAAATATTGCCCGCAACCTTCCCCAGGCAATCCTTGGCGTTGGCATGCAGGCTTACGATGACAGCACCTATATGAATGCCATCATGCGGCAGATGCGCCACGAGGTCGTTCTGGTCGCAAATGCCAAAGGGATTCCGCTCAAGGAAGAATTTAAAGCCGGAAAATGCAAACCGTCCCAGCGTTATTCCACCCTGCAGGATCTGGACGCACACCGTCACACAGAAATCGATATGTTCTCCGGAGCCCTGGTCCGCATGGGAAAAGAGCTCGGAATCGAATGCCCGTACAATGAAATGACCTACAATCTGATCAAAGTACTGGAAGAAAAAAATGATGGGAAGTTTGATTACCCGGAAGAATGACAAGAATCCTAACATACTTTCGTTTTAAAGGCTGCCGCAGGCGGCCTTTTTACATGCAAAGCCAAAAAGCCACCCTTGTCTTTGCCATTTCATTTGGCGGAAACAAGGTTGGCTTTTTATACAAATATTCAATTCTTTTTTCTGCGGCTCTGCCTGCTTATCCGGAAAATCAGCCCTTATAAAATTGCTTCCCGAATCTTCAGCACTACCTTTTTGATTTCCATACTTTCTCCCGGCGCGCAGTTTGGTCGGTGAATATCGTTTGTGAAATATACCGCAAAATCTCCAGGCTTCAGCTGAATGAAATTCTCACCCGGTACTTCCGGATAGTACATGACATCCCGCTCCGGATGTTCCTCCCGCTCTTTTCCCTCCGGCAACGGCGCAACTCCCTGCATTTCTTCTCCGCGGATCAGATACTGGATATCGATATACTTATAATGGCTCTCTGCCTTTTTGTTTTCCGGCGCTGCGGTTGTCTGCTTCTGGATCATGGCGTAGATATCATCCCCATCGATCTCATAACGGCCGACTTCCATATGCTCCAGATCAGAGTTTTTTAAAAAATCAAACGCTTTCTGAAATGGCTCCGGCCACTTGCACTGCGCACTCTGTGCTTTCAAAGATGAATAAATCATGTTAAGCCTCCCTATTCTGCTTCATTGTTAAGTCGATACACAACTGCACATCTTGCAACACAATGTTAAAATTTCGGATGATTGACTGGCCAATCCGGCTGCCCGCCGGATAATACTTTGTGAATCTGCATGGCCGCATGAAGCGCCATACGTCCCATACATTCTTCCGTATTGGATGCCATATGCGGTGTCAAAATCACTTTTTCATTCTTATATAACGGATAATCCTCTTGCGGCGGTTCCTGGCTCTGTACATCCAGTACTGCATAGCGAAGCTCTTCGGCTTTTAATGCCGCATCCAATGCATTTTCATCAACAACCTCACCTCTTGCGACATTTAGAAGGATTGCGCTATTTTTCATCATCTCAAACTCTTTTGCCCCGACTGCATTCCGGTTTGCCTCTCCGCCCGGCAGATGGAGACTGATAAAATCTGCTCCGGAAAATAACGCTTCCCAGCTGCACATCGTCACATACTCAGGCGCCTGCTCCTGCTTTACAAATGGATCATACGCAAGAATTTCCATATCCAGACCATAATAGGCTTTTTTTGCTACCGCACGTCCAATTCGTCCAAAACCAACAACACCAAGTTTTTTGCCGCCTACATCCAGTCCCTTATGGGAATTTTTATAGGCATACTCACCACGGTACATGGCATTGCTGCAGTCCCGGATATTTTTTGCTGCCATCAGCAAAGCAGATAAGGTATACTCTGCAACAGAATCTGACAGTGCCTGTGGGGTATTGGTTACCCAGATTCCACATGTTTCCGCCTCTTTGATATCAATATTATCGAATCCTACACCATGACGCGCAATGATTTTTACATGCTTTGCTGCATCAACCACTTCTTTCGGACACTGCGCAGTACGGATCAGCATTGCATCGCAATCAGCGATATCGCGGGCCATCTCCTCGGGTGAAAACCCGGTTCCTTCTTTTATTTCATATCCATGCTCCAGAAGATAGTCTGTTCCCTCTTTTGCTACAGCCTGTGGAATATATACTTTCATGTCTCTTATGCCTCCTTTAAGCTTACTTTCTTAGAGTTCAGATATTCTTTTCTGACTGTCCAGATCAGTGTACCTACTGCAATGAGCAGGAAGATACAGGAAATAGGAGAAGTCAGGAATGGGAGAAAACTTCCCTGGCTCTTCATGAGTCCACGGCGCAGGTTTGTTTCTACTGTCGGGCAAAGAATAAAAGCAAGAATGATCGGCGCCTGCGGCAGCTTCATTTTCTTCATGCCATATCCTAACAGGCCAAATAACATCATAACTACAACATCAAATACACGGTTGTTATTTGCATACGCACCTACAGTGCAGAAAATCATAACAATCGGAAGAAGCAGATTCTTCGGTACCGACAGAATACGGATAAACACCCGCATACCCAGATACTCTACAATCAACATCATGATATTTGCTACGATCAGGGCTGCAAAAATACCATAAACAAGCTTACCTTCTGTACGGAATAACAGTGGTCCCGGGGTAATACCATGAATCATAAAGCCAGCCAGGATCAGCGCTGTTGTGTTATCTCCAGGAAGTCCCAGCGTTAATAACGGAACTAAAGCACCACCGGTAGATGCATTGTTGGAACTTTCCGAAGCAATCAGACCATCTACAATACCAGTTCCAAATTTCTCCGGATGTTTCGAACGGTTCTTAGCCACAGAGTATGCAAGGATATTACAGATACTTGCTCCAAGTCCTGGAAGGATACCGATTGCAGTACCAATCATAGTGGAAATCAGGAAATTGCTTCCCTGTCCCTTGATATCATTCAAAGTAAATCCAAATCCTTTAATCTTACAATCCTGGGCACGTTCTTCTCCAGGCTTGTTTTTATCTTCCAGTGCAGTCAGTACCTCTGCCACTGCAAACAGACCGATCAGCATTGGAATCATACTAAATCCGGCATTCAGTTCCGAAATTCCAAACGTAAACCGGGTGAAACTTGTAATCGGGGCAATTCCCACAAATGCCAGGATCAGACCGATCATACCACTTAAAACACCTTTTACCAGGGATCCCGACGAAAGGCTTACGATCATCGTCAAAGAAAACAGTCCAATGGAAAAGTACTCATATGGTCCAAACTGCAGGGCAAATTTTGCAATAAATGGAGCCAGCAGCATCAGAATGATATAGCTGATCAGACCGCCAAAGAAAGAAGCAACAATACCAACTCCCAGTGCTTTTCCCGCTTCTCCTCTTGCTGCCATGGGATGACCATCAAACGTTGTTGCGACAGATGCAGCAGTACCTGGCATCTTTAACAGGATCGCACTGATCAGACCACCAGAGGTTCCTCCGATATACAATCCACAGAGAAGAGACAGACCTGCAATTGGATCCATGCCAAAAGTGAGCGGCAGGAACAGTGCAACACCCATTGTTACACTTAATCCAGGAATGGCACCTACGATAATGCCCATAAATGTTCCAAGAAGGATCAGGGCCATAATCGGCAAATTACAAATAGACAAAATGCCCGCTGTGATTTCACTCATTTTCTTTTTCCTCCCTTTACAGAATTCCTTTCGGCAGACGTATTCCAAAAATTTCCGTGAAGATCAGGTAAATGATCACAACGGCCACCACTGCCAAAATTCCAAATCTTACCCATTTGATGTTTTCTTTTTTTGTCATCATACACAAGGTAAAATACAGAAACCAGACACTGTCGATGATAAATCCAACCGGTTTTAACAAAGCCGCATACAGAAAACATGCCACAATCATGCTCCACACGCCTATGGTATTTTTCTTGTATTCAACTGGCTTTTCCACATAAGTTTTACTGGATTTCCATCCTCTCATGGTCAATATCAGTGAAAAGAAAAATACAATAACCGCAACGATCATCGGCAGAAATCCGGCTCCGATCAGATCTCCTTCTTTCCTGTTAATCTGAAAACTGAGAATAAATAAAATAACAGCTATCGCAATACCGATCATTCCACAGATCATATCGCTGTACTTTTTCATAATTTAGGGTCTCCTTCCTGTCAGCCTGGCATAAAAAGTGGACCAGCAGACGTACTGTCCTGGTCCACTGTCATACTATCTGGCTTTAAGACTACTGTGCTACGAACAGATCCTTATAAGAATTCAGCTTATCGTATACCTGCTGTGCATACTCTGTAGCTTCCTTCGGATCCATGTAAACCGGGGTTAATGCGTAGGAATCTTCTGCTGCCTTAACAAATTCCGGATTCTCAACAACTTTCTTCATAGCTGCACTAAAGGTATTTACAATATCATCCGGAGTTTCTTTTGGGAATGCAACAAAGAAGAATTTACCAAATACCATATTGTCCAGTCCCTGCTCTTTTGCAGTTGGGATGTCTGGGAACAGCGGGTTTCTTTCATCGTTTAAAACAGCCAGTGCTACGAACTCTCCGGTCTCCAGATAGTCCTTTACAACTGCGTACTCTACGTTGATGATATCGGTATTATGGCCAGCAAGAGCAGCTACTTTATCTGCATTACCACCGATATCAACAAGATTCAGATCAATACCAGCCTCTTTTTCAAGTGCAAGACCAACTAACTGCGGATAACCGCCTACAGCCATACCAAATTCAAGCTTGCCCGGATTTGCTTTTGCCTGGTCAATGAACTCCTGCAATGTAGAAAAGCCAGAATCTTTATGAGTTACAAGAAGCGTTGTGTTCGCCTGCAGGCACACACCAGCCATTTTAAACGCATCCAGCTGATAATCCACCAACTCCGCAATTTCCGGAAGCATAGCTTCTGTGTGGAAGAACAGGGCATTGTAACCATCTGGCTCTGCGGAACGAACCTGCTCCATACCAATCGTTCCAGAAGAACCTGAAACGTTTACAACCGGCATAGCCACACCCAATTCTTTTTCCATGTACTTTGTCAGCAGACGGGCATTTGCGTCCGTATCTCCTCCGGCCTTTACCGGTACCACGATCTGGATCGAGTCACTCGGGTAAGTATCCTCCTTTTTGCTGCATCCTGTAAATACCATGCTGGCTGCGATTGCTGTTGCAAGTACCACTGCGATTTTTTTCTTCATAGTTCTTCTCCTTTTATCTTGTAAAATTAATATTAATCGCTTAGATATCACTGTTATAACAGTTTGGGTAAAAAATAAAAGCTCTTCCTACTCCCCTCCTTACGCCATATTGTTATGACTGTTATAACATATAAAAAAGTAAGCAAAATAATGCTTTTTGACTTTCTCTCATTTGGGTCTGCTTATGCCTTCTCTTCTTTTTCCGGCAATGTTGCAAGAATTGGTCCAAGTGAATCCAGAATATGTTCCCGCATGGCTTTTTCCGCCCGTTCCGGGTCTCCTGTGTTGATTTCATCCAAAAGCTTTCTATGCCAGTATCTTGGATACTGCGTTTTAGATGCGCGTGCACCCAAAGCTTTGCACAATACCCAGAACAGATTGATGCGGTTTAATGTTTTGATCAGCATCTCATTGTCTGTAAGTTCAGCAAGACCACGGTGGAACCGAAGATGATTTTTTCTGGAATCCAATGCACTGTTTTCTTCATAAGGAACCGTATCGAGTTCTGTTGCAATGTAGATCAGCTCCTGCATGCGCTCCGGAGAAGGATTCTGACTCACAATCCGGGCCACCTGACATTCGATGGCTTCCCTGAGTTGATAACATTCCATGATTTTCTTTCTATTTGGAATGGTAACAAAGGAACCCCACTGCGGTTTGGATTCAACCAATCCATCTTCCTCCAGTTTCTTTAAAGCTTCAATAACTGGTATGACACTGACACTGGTCACTTCTGCCATCTTTCTTCTGGAAAGTTTCATTCCTGGTGGAAATTCACCATCCAGGATCTTTTGTGAAATAATACGATATGCGACATCTGCCGCAGTCTGAAAAACTTCTTCCTGCATGTTCTCTCCTTCTCTTTACGCTATCATAATATTACTGTTATAACGTTTTTGTCAATATCTATTTTGTGCATATTCCCTAGTTCTACATTCTGTTCAAAAATTAACATTGTCTTTTGTGCACATTTCATATTCTTCCAGCGAATCTGCTTTTATCATATTGACATTCTGTTATAACAGTAATATCATGCAAACAAATTTAATCTTAATTAAGGAGGACCTTCCATATGAATCCACAAACCACGCAAACCGCACAGGAAAAAGCTCAGGAACTTCTTGCCCTGGAGCAGGAACTGGTGTTATCCTCATTTTCCAACGAAGATGCATTAACCATTGGCCTGCAGGCTGTCGCTTATATCCATGAAGCAAAGAAAAGCGGCGTTTACATCGAAATCCGCCGCGGTGAAAATATTGTTTTTTCCCACTGTATGGATGGTGCCAACTGGGATAATCGCCTTTTTGCGCAGAGGAAATTAAATACCGTCACAAAATTTGAACATTGCTCTATGTATGCCGGTGAAAAATATATTACAAAAGGACGACAGTTTTATGATTATTATGCGCCGCAGGAGTATCAATGTGCCGGAGGTGGTTTTCCTATTGTAATTCCTGGAACCGGTATGGTCGGAATGATCGGTGTGTCTGGGTCTTTCCGCAGCAGAAGACCACGAAGTATGTGTCGAGGCTCTCAGACGTTTTCTGAAAAAAGCATAAGGAGGCACTAGCATATGAGTTATCAAAGAGAATTTTCTCACAGACTGAGAGCCGGATTGGTCGGAATCGGTTCTCATGCATACCGCAACATTCTCCCGGTTATGAATTTCCTCCCAGTTCAGCTCGTTGCTGTCTGCAATCGCAGCAACATCGAGCTTGCACAGCTTACTGCCGCCCAGTATGGCTGTAAAAGTTATCAGAAACCAGAAGAAATGTACGAAAAAGAAAATCTGGACTGTGTATTTATCTGTGTCTCCCCGGAAGCACACCCATCTCTTGTAATCCAGGCTCTTCAGACCGGCTTACACGTATGGGTAGAAAAACCTGCCGCCATGAATAGCGAACAGATTTTGCAGATGATCGAAGCCAGACAAGACCAGGTTGCCCTGGTCGGCTACAAAAAAGCCTTTATGCCCGCTGTAACCAAATCCCGCGAAGTGATCCAGTCCGAGAAATACGGGAATCTGGAAAGCATGCTTGCCGTATACCCTATGAAAATGCCTCAAAACTGGACGGAAGTGATTCAGAAGGGTATCCGGACAGACTGGCTGAACAACGGCTGCCATCCTCTTTCTGTCATGCTTGCAACCGGAGGTTCCGTGCAGTCCGTTGTTTCTGTCCAAAATGAAACTGGGCATGGCGCAAATATCATCAAATTTAAAAATGGTGCAATCGGCACATTTTACCTTGCATCCGGTCCCCAGCCAATTGAGGAATATCATTTTTATTCCCAGAAGTGGCATCTGCACATCGATGACAGCAGTAAAGTCACACTGCAAAGAGGAATTCCTTTTGTTTACGAACGCGCCACTTCTTTCACTGCACCAGGTGATGACTGTGGCGCAGTTGTCTGGAAAGTCCAGAACTGCAAAGCATCTCTCGACAATCAGGCTGCATTTACTGATGTATGATAAAGAAGTAATAGAAGTGTAAAAAATTTTGCCGTTCCTATCCGGCACTTGCGCATTGTGTCGGATA
>OHMN01002056.1_pt1 | contig 10294 bp, 10 predicted proteins | sample 1569361 | NCBI WGS metagenome assembly OHMN01 (sample SAMEA3541508, study PRJEB24748) | human gut metagenome | biome: human gut; feature: human-associated habitat; material: faeces | place: China | collected 2012
ATAAAAAGATTAGTATTTGGTTAATATTTACAAATACTAATCTTTATTGGATATTGTTTTTTGAAAAAAGCAATTTACTTTATTTGGAAAATAATTTTAACTAGCACAACAGATTAATTAACATTTTAGTAAGTATTAAGGCATATAATTATATATAATAATCAATTGTACTTATCAAGATAATATAATATAATTAACTAAGTTGACAAAGGTAGGTAAATTATGGATATTAAAACTTTAAAAAATAGAATAGATTCTAATTTGCCTATTTATTTAGGCACAGATAAAGTTAAAGTAATTGATATATGTGAATTTTTAAATATTATAGAAATTAAGTATGAAAGTGGAGATAAAGAATTTGTAGAATTAAATTGCTTAAAAGAAGATCCAGATTTTTATAAAGGAATACCAATAAGCCTATTTACACCTAGAGGAGGTAAGAGATGTTAGACAAAATAAAGTATTTAAAAGATGGAGATGAATGGGAAAAATGGATCGATAAATGTTATAGACTAAGATACCAGAGTGAAGGATATCAAAATGTTCCAGCAAGTCATAAAGGGGATGCAGGAATAGAAGGGTATACTAAAACAGGAATAGTGTATCAGTGCTATTGCCCTGAAAAGGATTATTCTGAAGATGATTTATGGGAGCACCAGAGAGATAAGGTTACAAAAGACATAAATAAACTGATAAAAAATGGAGAAAAACTGAAAGGAATTGGAATTAAAGAGCCTATAAAAGAATGGCATTTTGTTACTCCTGAGTATAGAGATAAAAGATTGTTGCAGCATTGTAAAAAAAAGGCGGATGAAGTAATTAAGAATAGGGAAACTTTAGGATTAGATCATATAGATGAAAATTTTGATATAATAATTAAGCAAGCGGAAGACTTTTTAAAAGAAATAAATCAATTAGCTTTTATACATTTACATAAATTTGATATAACTCTGAAAAATTTTGAATTACCAGATTGGACAGAATGTCCTTCAGAAAAATTAGATAATATAAAAAAAAAGTTAAAAAAGATAATAAATCCAGATGAGAATCCAGAAAGTTATGATCAACTTGTCAGAATTATAGTGGAATATTATATAAAAGGAATTAAAATAAAAAATAATGTTAAAGCTACAATTCCAGAAATTTATGAAATGATATTTTCAATTGATGATGTATATAAGCGTAATTTAGAAATTAAGAGTTTAATTATGTGTGATAGTAAATTAAACAAATCATTTTTTGATGAAACTCTAACCAAATTACAAAATGATTTAGAATCACAGATGGGGAATGTTTTAGATCAAAGATCAATTGCAGAGTTAAAATTTAATTTAATTAGTTCATGGATAGCAGATTGTCCCATGAACTTTGTATAGCATTAAATGGAGGAATAAATGGAAGAATTATTTAAGCACATTAGAGAAATTAAGTTTGTAAATAGACCTAATGCAGTACCTAGTTCATATAGAATAGCTTACAAAATAACTCAAATATTAATAATAATGAAATTATGTTGTGGGGCAAGAAAAGGATGTTCTTTGCAAAAGCTCCAAATTATTTCAGATGCAATATATTATGAAAAATCTTTGGACAGGTTAAAACTTTTTATACAAGGAGAAATCGAGGTTATTACAATTAGATATGATCCCTCACTAAATAGAGCAATCACTTATGCTCTATCTGAGGGGTTAATTTGCGTGCAGTCAAACAGATTATTTAAATTAAGTGAAAAAGGTAAATTGTATATTGAAGAAATAATAAATAATGAAGAGTTATATGTAAAGGAAAAAGAAGTATTAGAATGTATATCAACTAGGCTAACAGAAGATATGATAGAAAAACTTATGATAGATTGGAGACTGAATAATGTTGAAGATTAATAGATTGAGAATTATTGTTAATACAGAATCTGGTAAATTTGGATTTGATGAAAGATTTGAGAAACAGTTAAATTTTATAGCAAGTCATAAGAATACGAGAGGTAAAAGTTCGTGTATAGAAGCTATATATTACTGTTTAGGGTTAGAAGAATTAATAGGAGGAAAAAATGAAAAAGCTTTAAAACCGGTATTTAGAAGTAAGTTAGAGTATAAAGGTAGGGAATTTACAGTTTTAGAGTCGGAGTTTTATTTAGAAGTTAAAAATTCTAGTGGAAAAGTAATTACTATATATAGACCGGGTAAAAAAAATAGTATAAAACCAAACCTAGTTAGGGTATACAATGGAGATATAGATCATACAATAAATAGTTTTGTTAATTATGAAGACATGTATGTACATATGAAAGGATCAGCTTCTAATGAGAAAGGATTTCACACGTATTTAGAAGAGTTTATGGGTTTAAATTTACCAGATGTTCCATCTTATGATGATAAAAATAGAAAATTATATTTACAAATTATATTTTCTACTATATTTACGGAACAAAAAAGAGGATGGGCAGATTTATTTGCATGTATGCCAACATATTTAAAAATAAGAGATGCTAAGAAAAGAGCTATAGAATTTTTAATAGGACTAGAATCATTAAACATTGAGAAAAAGAGACAATTATGTAAGGATAATGAAAATCATATAAAAAAAGAATGGGAAAATATATATAATAATATAAACTTTATAGCAGATAAAAAAGGTTGTAGTATAAGTAATATAAACCCAAAACCTGAAATAATAGATGATGAAAAAAACTATTCTATATATAAGTATACAGATAATGGAAAATATTTATATATAAATGATTATATTAATAGTTTAGAAATTCAGCTTGAAGATTTAAATTCGGAGTCTATTATAATAGGTGATAATATAAATGAAATACAAGATAAAATAGATATAAAACAAGATGAACTTATACACATAGAGAAATTACTTGTAGAAGAGAAAAAAAAATTATTAGATGCTAATTTTAATATTGAAATTTTAAATGAAAATATTAAAATTATAGATTTAGATTTACAAAATAATAAAGATGTAAAAAAAATAAAAAAATTAGGATCTAATAAAAATTGGAGTATATGTGACGATATATGTCCAACATGTAGTCAATCAATAAAAGATATTTTATTACCTCAAGATAAATCTTTAAATGTAATGACTGTAGATGAAAATATAAAACATTTAGAAGCTCAGAAGTCAATGATGGAATTTACACTTAAAAATTATAAGAAAAACAAATTTATATGTGAAAGTAATATAAATAAAATCAATAATGATCTTAAAAAGGGTAGAAATATTCTGAGATCTATAAAAAATGATTTATATTCTATAGATTCAAATATATCAGAGTCAGTTGTTAGAAAAAAATTGATTATAGAGAATGAAATAGATGAAATTAAAGACATGAAGAATGAAATATCAATTTTATATGATAAAATTATTGAATTATCAAAGCAATGGAAAAAAAACTTAAAAGATCTTGCTAATTTACCTAAATCTAATTTTACATATAGCGATATAAAAAAAATAAAAGATTTAAAATTATATTTTATAGAAAATTTGCAATCTTATGGATATAAGAGTATTTCTGATTTTTCAGAAGTAGAGATATCAGAAGATAAACTAATGCCGGTAATTAGTGGATTTGATATGAAATTTGACTCATCTGCAAGTGATAATATAAGGGCTATATGGGCATTTAATGTTGCGCTTATGCAAACTTCTTTAAAATATTTAGGCAATCATCCAGGTCTATTAATATTTGATGAGCCAGGACAACAGAGCATGGTTATATCTGACTTATGTAAATTTATAAAAATACTATCTGATATTAAAGATAATATACAGGTTATTATTGGAATAACGATTGATGATGATGAAACAATTAGAGGAATAGATAGTATAGATAAATCAAAATATAAATTAATTTTAGTAGATGATAATGCTATATCTCCATTATAATAAAGTTTATTTTTACTGATTAATATGTAACGCTGAACCATATCACAAGTAGATGATATGGTTTTTTTATATTAGATAAATCTATTAATTATTAAATATTATGTAAAAATTAAAAAAATTTAACAAAACTCTAATTTACATTTCATGACAACTATAAATACATATTATATAATTTAGACATGAATTAGGAAGCAATATTTAGGAGGATAAATTAATGGATAAAAATACAGAAAATATAATAGATGTAGTTACAGTAGATGAAAAGAAAAATAAAACTAAAAAAAACATAATAAAGGTTGTTTCAATTTTTTCAGCATCTGCAATCGGATTATGTGCACTTGGAGGAGTAGTATTATACAATATAGTTAAATCAAATATAAACTATACAGAACAACAAGCAAAAGAAATAGCACTTTCACAAGTTCCAGGACAAGTTGTTTATGTAACTAAAGATATAGATTTAGATCATTTAGGATTAGAATATGATATAAAGATAAAGGATAAAAATAATATAATTAGAGAAGTTACTGTTGATTCAAAATATGGGGCTATATCAGACTTTGAAAACTACTATTATAATGATTAAATAATAGTACTACATATTAAAAACTATATTTATAGAATAGTAAATTAATCTGTTGTGTTAGTTATTTTATTAAACATATTGAAGTTACTATACGAAGTTTTAACTATCAAAATAGAGATTGTTTGGCTCTAATATTTTCAGCAATTATAATTAACTAGCGCAACAAGTTAAACTAACAAAAAGGTATCTTATTATAATTTAAATTATAATAAGATACCTTTTATTTTAATTTGTATTATTTACAACCTTACCATTTACCTATAAATATAAGATAGCTAAAAACTATAGAAGAAGTTGTAGATTACCGTATTATTAAGTATAGAAATATATTTTTATATTTATAATATGGTATATATTAGATAAAAATTAATAAATTAAAAAAGATTAAAAAATTTTAATTTAACTCTAATTCTGTATTCATGAAAAACTAAAATCTATATTATATAATTGTATTAAAGATTGTAGCTGAAAAAATAAAAGCTATCTATAAATAATAGAATATTTTAAACCGAATATAAATTAAGCATTAAGTAATATTCTTAAAAGTAACAGTATATGCTGATCTATTATTACAGAATTAGATGATTGATTACTACATTTAAATCGCATAAAAGTATAATTTCAGTAAGTAATAAATTATAAGGAAGTGGTCATAGTGAAGAGGATATTAATTGTTGAAGATGAAAGTAGTATCTCTGATTTTGTAAAGGGAGAATTAGAATATGAAGGATATGAGGTTTGTATAAAAGAAGATGGTAGAGACGGTTTAGAAGAAGCTCTAAATAATGAATACGACCTTGTAATATTAGATATAATGCTCCCATCAATGAATGGATTTGAAATATGTAGAAGAATAAAAAGAGTAAAAGCTACTCCAGTTATAATGCTTAGTGCAAAAAGTAGTGTTATAGATAAAGTAAATGGCCTTAAATTAGGAGCAGATGATTATATATCAAAGCCTTTTGCTATAGAAGAATTATTGGCACGTATAGAAGTAGTTTTTAGAAGAGAATCTAATCCAAAAGATTATATATTTAAATTTAAAGATATTACAATTGATACAAAATCAAGAATAGTTAAAAGAAATAATGAAGAAATCAACTTAACAAATAAAGAATACGAATTATTGATGATATTAATAGAAAACAAAGATGAAGTAGTTACAAGAGATGAATTATTAGAAAGAATATGGGGATATGATACAGAAACTAATGTTACTGATGTATATATTAGACATCTAAGATCTAAATTAAATAATGAAAATAAAGAAGAATATATACAAACTGTTAGGTCTATTGGTTATATAATGAGGAGTTAAATATGAAACTAAAAAAACGACCAATATTCTTAGAAATTACAAAAAATTCTTTTTTTGCAATTATTTTAATTTTAACCATATACACAGTTAGCCAATTAGTTGTATTCTGGATATTTATAGATAAACACGAAATAGATTTAGTAAAGAGTAGATATCAAGAAATTATTAATTTATCTAATAGTATTAATATAGAATTTTCAGAAAAGGGATTTATAGAATATTTAGAAAGACTAGATTACAATGAAAATGATGAATATATTAGAATTTATTCGCCAAATGAACTATACTATCAATCACCTTCAGAAGTATGGCAATATATTAATTTTGATTATGCAAATCAAAATATTCATATAAAATCTAAGTCTTTTGATTTTGAAATATATAAATTAATAACAGGTCCCATACAAATAAATAATTCAGAATATACATTACAAATAGTATTAGAAAATGAAATGTTTGGTGATTTTATAGATAATTCTTTACCAATTTTAATAGTATCTATAATTTTAGGACTAATACTAAGTGGTATAGGAGCCATGTATGTTTCTAAAAAATTCATATATAAAATTAGGAAACTTATAGAAACAATGAATGAGATAAAGGCAAATGGACTAAATAAAAGAGCAGAAATTTCAGAAGTAAATGATGAAATAGATAAATTAAATACTGTATTTAATTCAATGATGGATGAAATTCAACATGGATTTGATGAGCAAACTAGATTTGTATCAGATGCTTCACATGAATTAAAAACACCATTAACAGCACTTAATGGACATTTAAGTATGCTTAAGAGATGGGGAAAAAATGATAAAGAACGTTTAGAAAAATCATTAGATACATGCATAAGCGAAGTCGAAAGACTGACAAAAATAGTAAATGATATGTTAACTTTATCTAGAGCAGAAAAAGTAGAGATAGACTTAGGAAATATAAATGAAATTGAACCAAAAATAATAGTTGATGAAGTAATAGAACAGTATAAGATTTTAAATCCAGATGTAAATTATATTACTAATATTGATGACATAAAAGTAAAAATTGACCCTAATGATTTAAAACAATTATTAATTATATTTATTGATAACTCAATTAAATACAACAATAAAAATAATATAGAAATTAGAATTAATTTTAAAAAAATATCAAATAAAATGCAACTAGAAGTTATTGATAATGGTATAGGTATACCAAGTGAAGAAATTAATAATGTTATGAAAAGATTTTACAAAGTAGATAAATCTAGAAAACATAATAGTTCTTTTGGAATAGGTTTATCTATTGCAAGTAGGATAGTTAAAAATTATAATGGAGAAGTTTTTATAAGTAGTGAATTAGATAAATACACTAAAGTAACTGTAGTTTTTAAACAATAGAATTTGAATAAAAATTTATAATATTAGTTTTAAATTTTATGGATTTAAAAATTATTTTATATAATAAGACAACTAGGAGGATAAGACAACTATGAAGGCAAAACAATATTTGACATTAGGTTTAGGAATAGTAGCTGGTTTCGGGATATCAGTAGTAGGTGTATCATATGCATCACAAAATTTAGTAAGTAATGTGAAACAAGTGACACCAGAAGTAGCAAAATCAATAATGTTAAATAAGGTACCAGGAGCAAATATTTTAGAATTTTCATATGATGGAGATGATAAAACTCCTAAATATGATGGAACTTTAATAAAAGATAATTACGAGTATGAAGTTGATGTAAATGCAAAAACTGGACAAATCATTAAGTTTGAAAAAGAAGCTATATTTACACCTAATAGTAATGGAAATGCAAATAATGCATCAGCAAATACTCAACAAAGTACTACGCAAAATAATAATAATGCAAGTACAACTAGGAAAGCTTATATAGGAGAATCAAAGGCAAAATCAATAATGCTGAATAAAGTACCAGGAGCTACAATAAGTAAATTCTATCTTGATAATGATGCAACACCAGAATATGATGGAGAACTTATAAAAGGTGATTATGAGTATGATATATCAGTAGATGCAGTAACAGGTGAAATAAGAGAGTTTAGTAAAGAACGTATAAGAAATTATAATAATCCAACAATAAATAACAGTACAAGTACAAATAGTAATACAAATGCAAATAACAATGTAGCTACAAATAATAATACAAATGTAAATAACAATGTGCCTACAAATAATAATGGAAGCACAACTAATAGAACATATATAGGAGAATCAAAAGCTAAGTCAATAATGTTAAGCAATGTTCCAGGAGCTACAATAAGAGGGTTCCACTTTGATAATGACTCAACACCAGAATATGAAGCAGAGCTTATAAAAGATGGTTATGAATACGATATATCAGTAAATGCATTAACAGGTGAAATAATAGAGTTTAGTAAAGAGCGTATAGAACCATATGATGATGACAGATATGACTATGACGATGATTACGATGACAGATACGATGACTAAATTTTAAATAAAATTGAAATATTTTATAACTAATTAAGACCTCATAAGTATATAACATTTAATATATTTATGAGGTTTATTATTTCTAAATAGAAATAATAAATAAATTTACAACTTATTTTTACATATTATATTCAATGTTATAAATTATTATACAAATAAAATCTTATTTATAATATTTATACTCTTATTTTATAATAGTTCTAATATCCATATATATATTTATTGTTAAATTTCAAAAATTATAGAAAAATAGATTGATTATTTTTAGTTTAGGGTATTAGAATAATTATATAAAAATGGAAGGAATTATAATATGAAAAGATCATTTAAATTATTACTTTTATCAATTTGTGTCATAATAATTGGAACATCTTTTGTAGGATGTAATAAAAATTATTCTGAAGAAATAAGTTTTTTTAACTATGGAGAAAATATAGATGAAGAGACTATAAAAGAATTTGAGAAACAATATGGTATAAAAGTTAATGTTGAAACTTTTGATGACATGGAAACTATGTACCAAAAAGTTAGTAATTCAGGAGTTAAATATGATGTTATTTTAGTATCTGATGCTTTAATGCCAAGGATGATTAAAAATAACCTTGTTCAAGAATTAAACAAAGATAATATACCTAATATATCTCAGATGGATGAAGATTACTTAAACTTAGATATAGATCCAGGCAATAAATATTCAGTGCCTTATATGTTTGGAACAGTAGGACTTATATATAATAAAGATGTAGTGAAAGAAGATGTTGATAGCTGGGATATATTATGGGATGAAAAATATAAAAATAGAATATTTATGTTTGACACTTATAGAGATACATTAGGTGCAGCTTTAAAGAAACTTGGATATTCTTTAAATTCTGAAAATCCAAAAGAAATAGAGGAAGCTAAAGAATTATTATTAGAGCAAAGAAATTTAGTAGACCCAGTATATGGAGTAGATAATGGGACAACTATGATTCCAGCTGGAGAATCTGATATAAATATGATTTGGTCTGGAGAAGGATTAAATCTTCAAGCTGAGAATCCTAATTTAGTTTATGTTGTACCTAAGGAAGGTGCAAACTTCTGGATTGATAGTTTATGCATACCTTCTAATGCTAAAAATGTTTCAGGAGCTGAAAAATTCATAAACTTTGTAAGTGATAAAGAAAGTGCATTAAGAATAGCTGATGAAATAGGTTATACAACTCCTAATAAAGAAGCAAGACTAGAACAACCAGAAGAAGTTAGAAATAATCCTAATGCATATATGCCAAAAGAAATAATGGAGAGATGCGAAATATATGTTGATTTACCTAAAGATGTAAAAAAATTATATGATAATGCATGGATACAAATAAAATCAAGTAATTAAAAATGAGGAAAGACTAGAAAGTTAGTCTTTCCTTATTTTTATGAGATATATACTATATTAATAAATTTAATTATTATTGTAATTCAATGAATATAATACATACTAACAATAATAAACTTTTAATTCTAAATAAAACAATAGAAGTATTTTGGATATAATAGCATATATAGGAGCAAAGTTTGTCAATATTATAAGAATGTGATATTATATAGAACTATAAGAATCCCAATAGATAGGGAACCACGAAAGTAGATGGAGGAAATCAAATATGGAAAATTTACCAAATTGCCCAAAATGTAATTCAGAATATACTTATGAAGATGGAAGCCTTTTAGTTTGCCCAGAATGTGCATATGAATGGTCACCAGAAGCAAGCAATGAAGAAGAAAATGTTATAAAAGATGTAAACGGAAACGTATTAAATGATGGGGATTCTGTAACAGTAGTTAAAGACCTTAAAGTAAAAGGAGCATCATCATCTATAAAAATAGGAACAAAAGTAAAAAATATACGTTTAGTTCCTGATGCAGCAGATGGACATGATATAGAATGTAAGATAGATGGATTTGGAGCTATGAAGTTAAAATCTTCAGTTGTTAAAAAAGCATAATCTAATATTATATAAACTAAAAACCATACCTTTAAAGGTATGGTTTTTAGTTTATATAAT
>OHMN01002058.1_pt1 | contig 10287 bp, 10 predicted proteins | sample 1569361 | NCBI WGS metagenome assembly OHMN01 (sample SAMEA3541508, study PRJEB24748) | human gut metagenome | biome: human gut; feature: human-associated habitat; material: faeces | place: China | collected 2012
GTAGATAGATATTTATATCATCAAAAGCATACTCGTTGAAGTAGGAATGAAACATAGAAGTTCGTAACTTTTTATAAGTTTTCAGTAACGGAAATTGACAAGAATGGGAAAGGTAGCAATCGTTACAGACAGCAACAGTGGAATTACACAGGAGGAAAGTAAGAAATTAGGAATTCATATTCTTCCGATGCCATTCTATATTAACGGAGAATTATTCTATGAAGATATCACATTGTCCCAGGAAGAATTTTATAAAAAACTGGCAGAGGATGCAGAGATATCTACCTCACAGCCATCTCCGGGAGATGTGATGGATTTGTGGGAAGAGCTTTTGAAAAAATATGACGAAATCCTTTATATTCCGATGTCAAGTGGACTTAGCAGTTCCTGTGATACAGCCATGGGACTTGCTATGGAATTTGAAGGAAAAGTCCGTGTAGTAAATAATCAGAGGATTTCTGTTACTCAGAGACAGTCGGTTCTTGATGCGATTGAAATGGCAGAGAAAGGGATGTCTGTACAGGAAATCGAAGAAGTTCTGATGCGTGAAAAACTAGAGTCCAGTATCTATATTACAGTAGATACACTAAAGTACTTGAAAAAAGGTGGACGTATCACACCGGCAGCGGCAGCTATCGGTACTGTGTTGAATTTAAAACCGGTTCTTCAGATTCAAGGCGATAAGCTGGATGCCTTTTCGAAAGCGCGTGGATGGAAATCTGCAAAGAAGACGATGCTTGATGCAATGGAAAAAGATTTGAAAGAACGGTTTGCCGGAGAAGAAGTACATCTCGAGGCTGCCTATACATGTTCTGTTGAAGAAGCACAAGAATGGAAAGCAGAGATAGAGGCAAGATTCCCGGGATATGAGATTGTTATGAATCCGCTGTCATTGAGTGTATCGTGTCATATTGGACCAGGGGCAAGGGCAATTGCCTGCAGTCGTAAAATTAAATTGTAATAAATGAAATTACAATTTTAATGTATGGACTCATACGGGGAGGAAAACTATGGAGATTACTGTAAGAGAATTTCGAAGTGAGGATACGAAAGAAGCGATTGCAATCTGGAATGAGGTTGTAGAGCAGGGAAAAGCATTTCCACAGATGGAAGGTCTGGGAATGGAAGATGGAGAAGCTTTTTTTAAAGAGCAGTCTTATACAGGTATTGCGGTCAACGAAAATGATGAGATCGTCGGACTTTATATTCTTCACCCGAATAATATTGGCAGATGCGGACACATCTGTAATGCCAGCTATGCGGTAAAAAGTACCGTAAGAGGGCAAGGCGTTGGAAGAGAGCTTGTGACTGATTGTCTGGGAAAAGCGAAGAAAATTGGATTTCGCGTTATACAGTTCAATGCAGTTGTAAAGAGTAATACAACTGCACTGGCACTTTACAAAAAACTTGGATTTACACAGCTCGGGACAATTCCAGGTGGATTCCTGAACAAAGATGGTGTGTATGAAGATATTATTGTACATTACAAAGAACTATAATGAAGCATCTGGTTCGCGAATGATCACGATATCATTTAATTTTAGAATTGTATTTTTTTGCGGAAGCACAGAAAGATCATCACGAAGTACGAGAAATATGGTGATTTGCTGTGCTTCTTCCATTTCTTCAACAGTATGGCCTGCGTAACGTTTGTCTATAAAAACCTCGGCAATTTCCTTGATATCCGCATTCTTAAGATTTGAAAGGCTGCTTTTTCTTTGATATTGTTCTACGAAACCGGCGCTGATAATACCAGTCGGGATTGCGACGACTCCGACCCCCAGATAAGCAATACAGATGGCCATGATACGTCCAAGTGTGGTGATCGGGTAAATATCTCCATATCCGACAGTCAGAAGCGTGGACATGCTCCACCAGATGCCACTGAATGCATTGCGAAATACAGTCGGCTGCGCATTGTGCTCTACGCTGTACATGCAGAGACTGCTGGCAAGCATTAGGATAAGTACAATAAATACGGAGGATATAATCTGGTTGCGTTTTTCGTATAATACGGTCGTAATCACATTAAAAGAATCATATTTCGCATTCAAACGAAACAGATGAAAGATTCGTGCAACGCGAAGCATTCGGAAAATGACAAATCCAGACAGGAAAAATGCGGGAATGATCGTAAGCAGATCTACCACACCGTCAAAAGAACATAAAAATTTCAGACGGGCATGACCAGACGAGACTTCCGGATACAGATAATTGGCTGTCCAGATGCGAAGAATATATTCAATGCAAAAGATACTTACAGTTAAGTATTCTACAACTGTAAAAAGTGTAGAAAAAGCGGAAAGTTGTGAGAAAGTCTCCATAAACGTAACAATGATATTGCAGATAATCGTAATTGTAATAAAAAAATCAAAAGACCGGCTGATACGGTTGCTTTTGTCTCCAATTTGAATGATGTTAAATATTTTTTCTTTCATAATAGTTCCCCAAACATATTTTTCCAGTTGTTATATAGTCTAACATATCTGAGACGAAATCTCAAAATGAATTAACGAAGGAAGGTTAGTTATGGATCAGGTTAAAGTAACAGAGCGTGTACAAAAACAGTTGTTTGAATTACGGGATTTACAATATCGGGATTTTCAGGCAAAACTCTTGCCGACAATAGAGAAAGAAACGGTTATTGGTGTGCGAATGCCTGTGCTTCGCAAATTTGCAAAAGGATATGGAAAAACAGAAGAAGCAAAAGAATTCTTGAAAATTCTTCCACATCAGTATTATGATGAAAATAATCTGCACGGGCTTTTGATTGAACAGATTAAGGATTATGACAGATGTCTGGAAGAGCTGGAACGATTTTTACCATACATCGATAACTGGGCAACCTGTGATATGCTGGCAGTCAAAGTAATGAAAAATCATCTGGATACATTTATAGAAGAGATCTGCCACTGGATGAAATCAGACCGCACTTATACAATCCGATTTGGTATCGGTATGCTGATGCGTTATTATCTGGGAGACGAATTCCGGATCGAATATCCCAGGAAAGTAGCTTTGGTTCAGTCAGACGAATATTATGTGAATATGATGCGGGCATGGTATTTTGCAACCGCGCTCGCAAAGCAGTATGATCAGATACTCCCATTTATTGAAGAACGCAAACTTGATGTGTGGACACACAATAAGTCCATTCAAAAAGCTATTGAAAGCTATCGGATTACTCCAGAACAGAAAGTATATCTGAAAACGCTCAAAATATGAAGGTAATAGAATAAATGAAAAGAAGTAAGAAAATGAAAAATCTAAGTCAGAAAATAATCAAATATGTAATGAAAAGTAAAAAAAGAAAAGTATATTGTGTTTTGGGCCTGGTCTACTTTCTGGCAGTTGTATTTGTTATGAATGATGCCTGGCTATATCAGACGCCAATTGCGAAACTTACGAAGGTTGAGACGCGGATGACCGGAGAAGGGAAAAGCACTCGTGGAACGAAGGAGAAAAAATACGAGCAGAACATTCAAGGAGTTGTTCTAAACGGGAAAAATAAAGGAAAAAAAGTTTCGTTTTCTCATGAATATACTTATACAGGTATGTTGAAGCAAGGATACCATAAAGGGGAAAAAGTTTTCCTGAATGGTTCCAAAGATGATGTTGGATCGGGAATACGAGGTGTAAAAAGGGATACTGAGATTGTCGTACTGCTTGGATTTTTACTTCTGCTTCTTCTTATTGTAACCGGAAGACATGGAGCATTGACTGTCGGGACGGTCATAATAAATCTAATTATATTTTTCGTGGGATTCTGGAAATGTGGAGACAGTTCGAATGTGTTATCGCTTTGTAACAAATTGGTAATACTTTTTGCAGCAGCTACTTTGATTGGGTTAAATGGAATTAATAGAAAAACATGGGCAGCATTGTTGTCCACATTGTGTGTGCTCGCAATGATTATGGGGATTTTTGATCTGGTAATGAGACATATGGAAGAACTGGATTACTCCACAATGGAATATCTTGGAAGCATTGATAATCCAGATGAAATGTTTCATGCAGAAATATTATTGTCCGGGTTGGGAGCTATTATGGATGTATCCGTTGCAATTTCTGTCGCTTTGAGTGAAATTGTCCGGAAAAAACCAGACGTAACATTTTTTGAATTGTTTAAATCAGGAAGAGAAATTGGATATGATATTATGGGGACGATGATTAATGTACTGTTATTTGTATTTGGCTGTGGACTTATTCCAATGTGTCTGATTCGGATGAATAACAGTGTGCGGTTCGTTACAATTATTAAACTTCATATTCCGTGTGAATTATGTCGATTTTTTGTTGAGAGTATTGGTATTGTATTGGCAATACCGGTATCGATTATTATAACATCTGTTATGATGAAAATGTCTGTAAAGAAGGTGAAAAAGATATGCTGATAATACTTGGGTTGATTTTGATTAGCTTGATTGTGATTGTCGGAGGAGACAGAGGAGTTGTATCTTTAATTGCCTTGGTCGGGAATTTACTTCTGCTTAGCTTTGCAATCTGGCTTATGGCAGCAGGAGTACCGGTTCTATTTGTTACGGTTGGAGCGGGAATCGTGATATCTTGCATTACATTGTTTTATCAAAATGGAACGAATGTAAAGACCTGGAGCGCATTTATTTCTGTGGCTATTACAATGCTGGTTTTATTTTTTGTCATTTATGTTGTAATATGGAGTACTGAGGCTGGTGGATTGAATGAAATCCAATCTGTTGGAGATGACATTTTATATTACAATATGGATTTGAATATCAGTATGCGAAATGTGATGGTTTCAGTTATTTTGCTCAGTACACTGGGGGCAATTCTCGACATGGCTCTGACAGTTACGACTTCTGTATATGAGGTGAAAAATCATAAATCCAAGATGAAATTTACAGAGCTTGTAGAAAGTGGAATGAAAATCGGAAGAGAAGTGATTGGAACAACGGTAAATACATTGCTGTTTGCATATCTTGGAGAATCACTATTGTTATTTACCTATTTGAAAATGCAAAATTATTCGTTGGAACTTTTGCTAAATTCAAAAATATTGTTTCAAAATTTTGCTTCTATGATTTTTGGTGCAATTGCCTGTGTAATGGTGATGCCGATTGCGGCAGTGCTAATGGCAAAAATGCTTGCTGTAAAATAGAAATTCAACTATACTGAAGAAAAGATTTTATTTTAAATGTAGGAGATAGGAAATGAAATCAATTTCTATTTATGCAGTGACAAGAAATCAGAACATAGGACAGTTACAAAAACTGGAACGTCAACTATCAGGAAGGGAGTATTTTCTGAAAATGCGTACATGGGAACTGGAGAGTATGAGATCTCTTGTCCGTGAACTGGAAGCGCATATGGATGAAGTATACGCCCTTCGTTTTTTTTATTCCTTCCAGATTCCGAGACTTGGAAAAGAATTTGATCTGCTTCAGATCAAGGACGAGCAGATTGTGAATATTGAACTGAAAAGTGGCGCAGTATCCGATGAGACGATCCGGAAGCAGTTGATTCAGAACCGTTATTATCTGTCTGTGCTGGGGCGCCCGATTTATTCTTACACTTACATCAGCAGTCAGAACCGGCTTGTAAGGCTGACGAACCACGATCATATTGTGGAGGCCGACTGGCAGCAGTTGTGCGGACTCTTGAAAAATAAAAGTTCAGATTATGGTGGAGAGATTGAAGATTTATTTCAGGCAGAAATGTATCTGATTTCGCCTCTGACAGAACCTTTGAAATTTTTGCGAAAGGAATATTTCCTGACTTCCCAACAAAGAGACATTAAGCGTCAGATTCTAAAAAGAATCCGAACAGAACATACTGGGTATTATAGTTTCAGTGGACTTCCGGGAACAGGAAAAACCCTGTTACTTTATGATATTGCCATGAAGTTATCACAGAAGCATAAAGTGTGCATGATTCACTGTGGTGAGGCCGGAAAAAAATGGGAGATTCTGCATGAACGATTACGACGGATCGACTTTTGGTCGGATAATCAGATAAAAAATCCAATAAACTTAGAAGATTACAGCGCTATTCTTGTGGATGAAGCACATTTGCTCTCGGCAGAAAAATTAGAATTATTGCTGGAATGTGTGAAAGAACAGCCGGTTATATTTTCCAGTGATGTGGAAGATATGATATCCTCAAAAGAAATTGACAGAAGAGGTACGCACAGAATCGAACATTTGCCGGAAATACAGATTTTTCGCCTGACAAACCGGATTCGGGCCAATGCAGAGGTATCTTCTTTTATTCAGAATATGATGCATCTGCCAACTGGGAAAAGTCAGAAAGGCTACCCACATATCGAAGTCGTCTATGCAAATGATTCAATAGAAGCGGAAAAATTGATAAAGAATTACAAAAGTCAGGGGTACCAATATCGCAAAGAGCCCTATGATGCAAATGATAATACTACCGGACAAGAGCATGCAGAGTATCTGGCAGTAGTGCTTAATGACCAGTATTATTATGACGAAGAAGGGTATCTTAGATCAAACAAGCAGGGAAGAAAAGAAATGTCTGATGTCCGAAAACTTTTTCATTACTTGAATCAGGTAAAAGAAAGTCTGGCTTTGGTCATACTTGAAAATGAAGAGGTGTATGGCAGATTACTGAATTTGCTGCAGGGAAAATAAAATAGATTTTTTCAGACAATAAAAAGAAAATCACACAAAATGTCACTGAAATGTTATAATCAAAATATGTTTTAATTGATAAAAATATACTGTGATCTGGCTGAGACGAGACGCCAGATTGCAGGGTGTAAATAGGAGGAATATTATGGGATTAATAAAAGCAGCTCAAGCCGCAACAGGGACGGTCATGGCAGATCAGTGGAAGGAATTCTTCTATTGTGATTCTCTTGATAACGATACACTACTTGTAAGAGGAAAAAAGCGCACAGGAAGCCGTTCCTCAAATACAAACGGTAACGACAACATCATTTCCAATGGTTCTGGAATCGCAGTGGCAGATGGTCAGTGTATGCTGATTGTTGATCAGGGGAAAATTGCGGAAGTGTGTGCGGAGCCGGGAGAATATACATACGACACGTCTTCTGAACCAAGTATTTTTGCGGGAAATTTAAGTGACAGTATCAAAAATACATTTCTGACGATCGGAAAGAGATTCAGTTATGGCGGTGATACAGGAAAAGATCAGAGAGTCTACTATATCAACACAAAGGAAATCACAGATAATAAGTTTGGTACTGCTAATCCAGTCTGGTTCCGTGTAGTAGATAAACGCATCAATCTGGACAAAGATATTGAGATCCGTTGTAACGGAGTGTATTCCTTTAAAATTACAAATCCGCTTTTGTTTTACACAAGTCTTAGCGGAAATGTGGCAGAATGTTATGAAAAAAGTGAGATCATGCCGCAGCTTAAGACGGAGTTCGTAGATGCGCTGCAGCCGGCATTTGCTAAGATTGCAGAGATGGAGATACGCCCAAGCCAGATTCCGGCACATGCCACCGAGATTGGTGACGCCATGAACGAGATTTTGACGAAAAAATGGTCTGAGATCCGTGGACTTTCTATTGTGTCTGTTGCATTTAATCCAGTCACACTCAAAGAAGAAGATGCTGAGGCAATCCGTCAGGCACAAAATACATCTATGTATACAGATCCAAGCATGATGGCAGCCACACTTGGTATGGCACAGGCAGAGGCAATGAAGAATGCGGCCAGCAATCCGAATGGTGCTATGATGGGATTTATGGGAATGAATATGGCGAGTGGCGGCATGAATATCCAGGGACTCTATGACCAGGGAGCCGCTCAGAAACAGGCGCAGCAAGAGCGGCAGGTACAGCAAGAGCAGAATCAGGTAAATGGACAGAATCCACAGGCAGGTAACCAAAAAAATCTGCAAAACAAAGCAGCAGACCCGGCAGCAGGTGGAGAAACATCGTCCTGGACTTGTTCCTGTGGTCAGGTCAACAATGGCAGATTCTGTATCGAGTGTGGTAAGCCAAAACCACAGGATGACGATAGCTGGACTTGCAGCTGTGGAACGCTCAACAAAGGAAAATTCTGCATGGAGTGTGGAAAACCGAAACCGCAGAAATTACACTACCGCTGCGATAAATGTGGCTGGGAACCGGAAGATCCTGCAAATCCTCCGAAATTCTGTCCGGAGTGTGGAGATCCGTTTACAGATGACGACAGAATTTAACTCCCACAGGATCGCATAAAAAGAGACTTTGTAAGGAGAAACACGAATGTCAGAGATAAAAGAATACAAATGTCCGGCATGTGGCGGTGCCATGGAATTTGACAGCAAAAGCCAGAAAATGAAGTGCCCGTACTGTGATACAGAGATCTCCGTGGACGAATATGAATCGTTGATCGCAAAGGCAGATCAGGTAGTTGCCGCGGATGCAGCATCAGATGTCGAGACAGAACAGAAGAAGGTCGAAAACTATACTGCACATGACTGGAATCAGGATGAGATTGATAATATGGTTGTCTATATCTGTCAGTCTTGTGGCGGTGAAATCACGGCAGATAAAAATACAGGCGCTACAACTTGTCCGTTCTGCGGAAATCGTGTTGTTTTAAAAGGACAGTTTGAAGGAGCGTTAAAACCGGATTATGTCATTCCATTCAAATTAGATAAAAAAGCTGCAAAAGAAGCTTATTATAAGCATCTGACAGGAAAAGCATTTATCCCGTCTGTGTTCAGACAGGAGAATCATATAGATGAGATTGTAGGTTTATATGTTCCGTTCTGGGTATTCAATATCGAATCAGAAGCTGATATATCCTATGACGCAGAAAAAATCCGTGTCTGGAAGTCCGGGGATACCGAATATACAGAACACAAATATTATAAAATCCGCCGGGGAGGCACAATCTATTTTGAACATGTGCCGGAAGACGGTTCTGTAAAAATGGATGATGCATTGATGGAATCACTGGAGCCTTATGACTTTAAAGATGCTGTACCATTTAAATCTGCGTACCTGGCAGGTTATGTAGCCGACCGATACGATGTAGACCAAGATGAATGCATGAAACGGGCGAAAAAGAGAATCAGACGGAGTACGGAAGATTCTTTTCGGGAGACTGTCAACGGATATTATGCACTTTCTACGCAGAGCAGTACAGTAAATATCCGGGATTCCAAGACCAGTTATGCCATGTATCCGGTATGGCTTCTGAATACTACGTGGAAAGGACAGAAGTACACATTTGCCATGAACGGACAGAGTGGAAAGATTGTAGGAGATTTGCCGGCGGACGAAGGTGCATTCTGGAAATATGTAGGAACAAGAGGGATTCTTATCAGTGTGATCCTTTATATCATCATGATGGTTGTCATGTTTTTGTAGGAGGGTGGGAATATGAGAGAAAATAAAATAACAAGAAAAATTTTCACCCTGCTATGTGTACTGACATTGATAGTCGGGCTTGGCATTTCGAACATCCCGGTATGTGCTGAAGAAATTCCACAGGATCGTCAACTTCCCAGACTGGTAGACGATGCAGATCTTCTGACGGACAGTGAAGAGCAGGAGCTTAACACAGAACTGGACGAAATCAGTGAAAAACAGCAATGTGACGTTGTTGTAGTGACGGAAAATTCATTAGATGGAAAAAGCGCGCAGGATTATGCGGATGATTTCTTTGATTATAATGGATATGGATACGGTGATGAAGACAGCGGTGTTTTGTTTCTGATTGGGATGGACGAACGGAAATGGGCAATTACTACATACGGCTATGGTATCACTGCATTTACGGATTATGGACTGGAATATATGGAAGATGAGTTCTTGTCTTATTTAAGTGATGGTGAATATATGGAAGCATTTTCAAAATATGCCACACTTTGCGATGATCTTCTTACCCAGGCGAGAGATGGGCATCCATATGATGTAGACAGCGATGATGATAAGCCAGATGTTTTCACTATGATCTTCTGGGGCGTTGTGGATCTGCTCATAGGATTTGTTGTTGCATTCATAATGGCGCAGGTGAAGAAAAGCAAATTAAAATCTGTCAAAAATCAGGTTGCTGCCAATGCGTATAAGAAACAAGGCAGTATGAAAGTGACAACAAAAGAGGATCGATATATCAATAGTATTGTGACAAAACGCCTGATTCCAAGAGATGATGAGGATCACGGCCACAGTGGCGGAGGCGGAAGTACAACACATGTTAGCTCTTCCGGCCGGTCACACGGTGGACGAAGTGGTGGGTTTTAATATCAGCTGGGAGTCAATCTCCCGGCTGATATAGCCTCCGGCAGGGCGCAAAACCATTGTCCGGTGGACAATGGTTT
>OHMN01002074.1_pt1 | contig 10236 bp, 4 predicted proteins | sample 1569361 | NCBI WGS metagenome assembly OHMN01 (sample SAMEA3541508, study PRJEB24748) | human gut metagenome | biome: human gut; feature: human-associated habitat; material: faeces | place: China | collected 2012
CAGAAGAGAAAGGAAATACCGCCGAAGGAGCCGGAACCCCAACCCCGGTTTCTGGGACGATGCAGAAGATGCAGCGTACTGTCACACATGTGGAGCGCTATCGGAAGAACATTTAAGGAAGACTAAAAATGCCATGAATGCGTTTTGCCGGTGCAAGCGTTATTCATGGCATTTTCTGTTTATATTTTTATTTAAGAAACAGGAGGTCTTTAAATTGAGAGGAAAAATGAGAAAGTTAAGCAGTCTGCTCGCAGCTGTAATGATCTGCGTAATGGCAAGTCCCCTTGTCACTTTTGCAGCAGACGCAGAGGAGTATGTACCGAAGATGTACGCCAGCATCTGGTCGCTGGTTCCACCGGTGGTTGCGATCGCACTGGCACTGATCACAAAAGAAGTGTATAGTTCATTGTTTGTTGGAGTTTTGATCGGAGGAGCTTTTTGGGCGGGATTCAAACCGGAAGCCACGATATTACATGTATTTCAGGATGGAGTGGTAGGTGTTCTCACTGACAGCTATAATATGGGTATTCTGATATTTTTGATAATCCTTGGTGTTATGGTATGTATGATGAATAAAGCAGGTGGTTCAGCAGCATTTGGACGTTGGGCTAAAGAGCATATTAAGACAAGGGCAGGTGCACAGCTTACAACAATCGCACTTGGAGTTTTAATTTTTATCGATGATTATTTTAACTGTCTGACAGTTGGAAGCGTTATGCGTCCGGTAACAGATAGTCACAATGTGTCACGTGCAAAACTTGCATATTTAATTGATGCAACAGCAGCGCCGATATGTATTATCGCACCGATTTCATCATGGGCAGCAGCAGTAACAGGATTTGTAAAAGGGGAGGACGGATTTTCAATCTTTATTCGTGCGATTCCATATAACTATTATGCGATCCTTACAATTATTATGATGGTGACTTTAGTTCTGGCAAAAGAAGATTATGGTCCGATGAAAGAACATGAAGATAATGCAATTGCGGGCGATCTTTATACAACGGATGACAGACCGTATGAGAGTGCACAGGAAAATGTTATTTATAACAAGGGAAAGGTAATTGATCTGGTATTCCCAATTATTTCACTTATTATTTGCTGTGTTATAGGAATGATCTATTCAGGCGGGTTCTTCTCGGGAACAGGATTTGTAGAAGCATTTTCAGGAAGTGATGCATCTGTTGGACTGATGCTTGGAAGCTTTTTCGCAATGGTGATTACAATTGTATTTTATGCAGTAAGAAAAGTTCTGCGTTTTTCGGATTCCATGGCTTGTATTCCGGATGGATTTAAAGCTATGGTTCCTGCAATCCTAATTCTCACATTTGCCTGGACACTAAAATCAATGACAGATAGCCTTGGTGCAGCTGAATATGTAGCGTCAATCATGAATTCGGCAGCAAGCGGATTGTTAAATCTTCTTCCTGCAATTATATTCCTTGTAGGATGCTTCCTGGCATTTGCAACTGGTACTTCGTGGGGAACATTCGGAATCTTGATTCCTATCGTAGTTGCTGTATTCCAGGGAACAAATGAAACAATGATGATCATTTCCATTTCCGCATGTATGGCAGGAGCTGTATGCGGAGATCATTGTTCGCCAATTTCAGATACAACAATTATGGCTTCAGCAGGAGCACAGTGCAATCATGTAAATCACGTATCAACACAGTTGCCATATGCAATGACAGTTGCTGCTGTTTCATGTATCACATATGTAATTGCAGGTGTGATACAGAATGCGGTTATTTGCCTGGTAATCGGAATTGCATTGCAGATTTTGGTGCTTCTTGCAATTCGAAACCATACAAGAAATAAATAAAATAAAAAAATAGTAGTAGAAAAGAGACTGACTTTTTGGGCACCTCCTAAAAACGAGAGTCTCTTTTTCTTTGACTAAATATAAATCTGCGTTATAATTACTTCAAATCAGGTAAAGCAAGCGAAGGGAGAAGAAACGAATGAAACCAATATTTTTTATAGATTATGATAATACAATTTTCAGTCATCAGACATGGCAGATTCCAGAAAGTACATTATGTGCACTTGAACAATTGCAAAAGGACGGATATAAATTAGTTATTGCAAGTGGAAGAGCATTTCGAAATAATTCACTTCCCGAAGAATTTCAAGGACGTATAACTCCGGATTGTCTGGTTAGTGCAAATGGCGCGATTGTTGAGATAGAAGGAAAATTAGTGAAAGAAAAATATTTTGATAAGGATTTACAGAGAAGAATATTAGACTACGTTGTAGAAAAAAATTATTGCCTGTTATCTGGACAGGGTAATGATTGGTGTACTTCCAGCATCGAGCGATTCAAGGAGATTGCATCTCCAAAACAGCAGCAGTTATTGCCAAAGAGTGGGGACGCATACAAGGCGTTATATGAAAAACAGATTCCGTCTATGTTTCTGGCAGATACAAAAGAAGCAATTGCTGATGTGCAGGAACATTTTCCAGAGACAAAGCTTTTGTGTATGGGGGATGAGCTTGGTGGTGCAGATATGATTCCAAAAGAGAATGGAAAGGTTAAAGGTGCAAAGTGTGTTATGGACTATTATCATGCATCCTGGGATGATATTATTGCAATTGGGGATAGTATGAATGATATAGAGTTGATTCAGGCGGCTGGATTTGGGATTGCTATGGGTAATGCGATGGATGAGGTGCAGGAAGCAGCAGATTATGTTGCAAAGCATATTGATCAGAATGGATTTGCGGATGCGGTTTCCAAAGCAAGAGAAGAGATAGCTAAAAGATAAAAAGAATTATCAGAAAAAATAGAATAATTTCAATGCGAAGAAAGAAAATTTAAAATAAAACGCATAAAATATTGACAAAATAACATTTAAGTGTTAAACTATAGGCAATTCGAAAGAAGGAAATATTATAGAGTAGGAGGTAGAGGTCCAATGGACGATATTAGTTCGATTACAACTCAATATGTTAGTGGTATGGCGGATGAAAGGTCCAATAATAAGAGATCTTTACAATAATCCAGCAGACATATTGAACATAGATACCACATAAGATAGGATTTCATAAGATGTGTAAAGAAACATCAGATGTAAATCAGATCAAATAGCGAGATACCTGATTATAGATGGAATAATTAAGTAAGTATTTGGAATATCGAAGGAAGGGTACTGCAGGTATTGAACAGTTATAGAAAGAATAATTCGGGAGATAGCGCGGAAATAAAATAATAAAAAATTGAATAGAGAAAAAGAAATAGAAAATGCATCTGCAATGTCAATTGTGGATGCATTTTTTTGACATTGTGAAGCACTTATGGTAAACTAAGAAATGATTATCGGGGAGTCTACCCTTTGATAATTATAAGTAGGATAAATATAAAAAATATTGAGTTACAAAATCAATAAGAGGCACTAAGAATGCAGAGGCATTCTTGAATTTAAGAGAGTATAAATAATTTAGAGAAAGAAACGACAGAGTAAGTTTACGAGGTGAGTACAGTGGACAAGTATGAGTATAAGCTGAAGACAGAACAAATGCTTGAACTGATGGAAGATGGTGCATACAGCAGAGCAGCAGAACTTGCAGATAGTATTGACTGGCGAAGAGTTCGTAATACTACAATGCTGATGAATGTAAGTGACATATATGAAAAAAGCAGAGATTATCATAAGAGTTTCGAAGTCTTGAAAATTGCTTATCATAGGGCAGAAGGAAGTAGAAAGATCGTATATCGCCTGTGTACACTTGCATTAAAAACAAGAAATGTAGATGAGGCAATAGATTATTATGATGAGTTCCTTCATATTGCACCGAAGGATCCAAATCAGTATATTTTAAAATACCAGATTTTAAAAGTACAGAGAGCTCCGATCGAGCAACAGATTGATGCACTCGAATCATTTAAAAAGGCAGAGTATGTGGAAGAGTGGGCATATGAGCTTGCTAAATTATACGAACGGGCAGGCAAGATTACGGAGTGTCTGGAAGAGTGTGATGATCTGATTTTATGGTTCAGCGAAGGAAAATATGTATATCAGGCGATGGAACTGAAGATGCGTTATAAACCGCTGACACCATCACAGCAGGAAAAGTATAATAGAAGATATGAAAAGCCGGGAACTACTACAGAAGAATTGCCTGATTTAAATAATGTAGATGAGAATGGCGTTAAGGTGGCAGTGAAACCTGTTACTTCAACACAAGAGCAGACTGAGGAAGATGCAGCTAAGACAGCGGAAAAAGCAGAATCAGATAAATCAGCAGAGAGTGAGTCAGATATTAAAATTCCGGTAGTTGAAGAAACTTTAGCGAACAAATTTGTAGATGAGGATGTTGTAAAAGCAGAGGTTCGTGCAAAAGCAAAAGCAGAGATTTTAGGAGAAGCAGATTCTTTTGAGCCTACTTCAATTGATTCATTAACAGAGTCGATAAGAAAAGCAGCAGAGACAGAAACTGTGGAGCAAGAGAAGTTAGAGGAAAAAGAAGAACAAGAGTCGGAAGAAATTGCAGAAAAAACAGAATCTTCCGAAGACGTGAAGGAACAGGTGCTTGATCCAAAAGCAGATTCCGTTGAAGTAAAAACAGAATCAGAAGTCGAGGAGAAACAACTGGAGAAGAAAAAAATCGGTAATACAATGCGTTTAGATGAGGCATTGAAGGCTTTATTACACATTGGTGGTTCAGATAGCGGTTCTAGAGAAAGTTCAGACGAAGAAGCTGAGAAAAAAGATGATGATTTGTCAGATTTGAATGATGCAATTGAAGATATTGAAGATGTTGTAGATTTAAGTCTGGTGCAGAGGGTAGAACAGAAGCGAGCACAGAAAAAAGCGCTGGAAGCAGTGAAAGATGTCAAGGTTGATTCAGATTTGGAAGAACTTAGTATGAAAAAACTAAAATCTAAACCTGAAACGACAGTAAATCTGGATGATACATTGCCAATGAATCTGGAGGATACAGTAGAAATGTCGCCGGAAGAGATAATAGCTATGTATGGTGGAACCGAGGAAGCTATCGAGGAAGAACCAGAAGCCGAGGAGATTATCGAACCGGAAGAGGAAGAAATTATCGAGGAAGAGCCGGAAGCCGAGGAGATTATTGAACCGGAAGAGGAAGAAATTATCGAAGAAGAGCCGGAAGCCGAGGAAGTTATTGAACCAGAATATGCTGAGGAAGAAACGATAGATGAGGATGAAATTTTCGAAGTAGAACAGGTTCTTGAGGCAAAATATATTGAGCCGGAAGATGAGGAAGAAGATCAGCTGGATAATCAAGTGACAGCAAGAATGAGCCTTGAAGAATTGTTTGCTGCATGGGATGAAGAGGATGCCTTGGCAGAAGCGGAAGAATTTGAAGAACCGGAAGCTGAAGAAGTCATCAAGGAAGAACCGGAAGCCGAGGAGATTATTGAACCGGAAGCTGAAGAAGTCATCGAGGAAGAGCCAGAAGCCGAGGAGATTATCGAACCGGAAGAGGAAGAAATCATCGAAGAAGAACCAGAAGATGAAGAAACAGAGGAAATATCAGAAGAAGATATTTTGAATTTAGATTCGGCAGAAGAATGGTCAGATGATGAGCTGACAGATGCATTTGAAGAAAATTCAGATAATAAAGCGGAATCGGTAGAAAAAATAGATGAAGCATTGAATGAAGCTGAGTCTGTGAAGGATATCAAGCAGGCAGAGCCTGAGAAAGAGGAAACAATGAGCGTAGAAAGAAAGACAGGAGAGCCAATCTTACCACCAGACATACAACGTCTGATAGACGAGATTGAAGGTGTAATTCCAAGAGAAGATGAAGAACCAATGTCAGAAAGCAGCACATCTGCTTCCAAAATGCAGGAGCGTATGCCAGAAGATAACATGGAACAGGAAATGGACATGTTAAGGGTAGATGACTCAGATGAATATGAAGATGAGTATGAAGACGAATATGCAGATAAATTTCCGGTAGAGGAAGAAGAAAGTCTGGAAGCTGTTCAACCACAGGGAGGTTATACTCAGGAATTTGAAAGAATTATGGATGATCGTTTTGCGTCGTTTGAAGCAGAAGAAGATTATTCAGACGAGCTTGGAGATCTTTATCCGGATATGGAAGATGATATTTCGGACGAGGTTGATTCAATTGCTCTGGAAGAAGAGGCTTTTGAACAAGAAACAGAAATTGATTCGCCAGAGTATGAGAACGATGAGTATCCGGAAGAAGAATACGAAGACGAATACGAGGACGACGAGTATCCGGAAGAAGAATACGAAGACGAGTACGAGGATGACGAGTATCCGGAAGAAGAATACGAAGACGAGTACGAGGACGAAGAATATCCGGAAGAAGAATATGAATACGAGGATGATGAAGAATATGATGCAGCTGATGCAGCAGCACAATTCGAAGCAGAATTCCGTCCGCAGTCTTCAAATGATGAATATGACGATCGCATGATTGATGATGAAGATGATGATGCTGGTGTTAATTTCCTTTCTAAGACAGCACCGCTTAGTAGAAAAGAAACAGCAAAATTAATTGCTACAGGTAAGACAGCACCGCTTCCATTGGATGAGATTTCTAATGCATTATCTATTTCTGATACAGGATTCCTTGTTCATAACAGACATGAGTTACTTTCAGAATCAGGAAAGAAAAAAACAGAATTAACAGCAGATCAGAAGAGATTATTCTCTTACTTCGTTCCTGTTCGAGGAATGAGTGAGCAGTTAGTAGATGTTTTGGAACAGGATAAAAATTGTACAAATAGACGTGGAACATCAAGAACAGGAAATTTGTTGATCATTGGTAACAAGGGAAATGGTAAAACTGTTCTGGCAGTAGATGTTGTAAAGGCAATTCAGAGACAGAGAAATATTCATCAGGGTAAGGTTGCTATTGTAACCGGAGAATCGTTGAATAAGAAGAAAATAGGAGAGATTTTCCGTAAGTTATATGGCGGGGCCCTCATTATTGAAAAAGCAGGTAAGCTTAATGAAAGAACAGTTGCAAAATTAAATGCTGACATAGACAAAACAGCTACAGAAGGTGCTATGGATGCTGCAAAGAAAGTAAATAAAGTTATGGAACAGGATACAGGAGAACTTCTTATCGTATTAGAAGATCAGAGAAAACCACTGGACAGATTGTTATCTTCTAACCGTGAGTTCCGAAAGAAATTTACAAGCCGCCTGGAGGTTCCGATTTTTATTAATGATGAGTTGGTAACATTTGGTCAGACTTATGCACAGGAAAATGGTTACCGTATTGATGAGATGGGATTGCTTGCTTTATATAGTCGTATTGATGCATTACAAAGAGAAGATCATTTTGTAACAGTTGCTGAAGTAAAAGAAATTATGGATGAGGCAATGGAACATTCAAAGAAGGCATCTGCAAGAAAACTTGTAAAACGTGTATTTGGAAAAGGTACAGATGAAGCAGATCGAATTCTGCTGACAGAAAAAGATTTCCATATTTAATATAAGAGCAATAAAAAAGAGGTTGTTTTATCACTGAAAAAAGTGATGAGACAACCTCTTTTTTTCTTTTATCAGAGAATTTTTTCGTTTTATCTGACATTGTCTTTTAGTTATAAAATCAAGTATCTTTATAGTAAAAACAATTAAAGAAAAATGTTAAAAATTTTAGAAAAAACACGCTAAAACTCTCGATTCGACACGCTTTTCTCTTTTATTTTTCTATCATATCAAGTATAATAAGATTATATAAAATACGAGTTGCGAGGTGGCTTTATGGCAAACAATATGACAGAGGAAAAGACAGTTCAGCCATACGAAATTGGGGAGTTGGACCAATATTTGTTTGGAAATGGAACACACTATGAATTATATAAAAAGATGGGTGCACATCTGGTTACAGTAGATGGAGTCAAGGGTGTGTACTTTGCAGTGTGGGCACCACATGCAAAGAGCGTGTCTGTAATTGGAGAATTTAATGAGTGGGATTTAAATGCTGACATGATGCAGCGTCATGATCCAATGGGAATTTATACAAAATTTGTACCGGGTGCAAAAGAAGGACAGTTGTACAAATTCTGTATTGAGACACAGAACGGGGCAAAAATTGATAAGGCAGATCCATTTGCAAATTATGCAGAACTCAGACCGGGGAATGCATCTAGGATCACCGATATTTCGAATTTGAATTGGAGTGATTCTTCATGGATGAAGAAACGAGAAAAGTGGGATGAGAAAACGAACCCAATGTCTATTTATGAAGTGCATATGGGTTCTTGGATGAGACATCCGGGAAGAGAAGATGAAGGATTCTATACATATCGTGAATTTGCAGAGAGAATCACGGAATATGTAAAGGATATGGGATATACACACGTGGAGCTGATGGGAATTTCGGAGTATCCATATGATGGCTCCTGGGGTTATCAGGTGACAGGATATTATGCACCGACTTCTCGTTATGGAACGCCGGAAGATTTTGCTTATATGATTGATTATCTGCATAAGAATGATATTGGTGTTATTCTTGACTGGGTACCGGCACATTTTCCAAAAGATGCACATGGACTGGCTGATTTTGACGGACAGCCATTGTTTGAATATGCAGACCCAAGAAAGGGAGAACATCCTGATTGGGGAACAAAGATTTTTGATTATGAAAAACCAGAAGTACAGAACTTTTTGATTGGAAGTGCATTATTCTGGATTGAACATTTCCATGTAGATGGATTACGTGTAGATGCAGTAGCATCTATGTTGTATTTAGATTATGGAAAAGAAGCCGGACAGTGGATACCGAATAAATTCGGCGGCAATGAGAATCTGGAAGCAATTCAGTTCTTTAAACATCTGAATTCAGTGGTACTTGGCAGAAATCATGGCAGTGTAATGATTGCAGAAGAGTCTACTGCATGGCCGAAGGTGACAGGAGATCCGGAGAAGGATAGCCTTGGATTTAGCTTAAAATGGAATATGGGCTGGATGCATGATTTTACAGAATATATGAAACTGGATCCGCTGTTCCGTAAAAATGCACATTATATGATGACATTCTCAATGGAGTATGCTTATAGTGAAGACTATATTCTTGTATTGTCTCATGATGAAGTTGTTCATTTGAAATGCTCTATGTTGAATAAGATGCCGGGAGAAGGATTGGACAAGTTCCGTAACCTGAAAGTGGCATATGCATTTATGGCAGGGCATCCTGGTAAGAAGCTATTGTTTATGGGACAGGAATTTGCACAGCTTCGTGAGTGGAGTGAGGAACGTGAATTAGACTGGTATCTGCTGGCGGAAGAACCACATCAGCATATTCAGAACTGGGTGCAGGATTTACTTCATTTGTATAGAGACCAGAAAGCATTGTATGAATTAGATACGCAGCCAAGTGGCTTCCAGTGGATCAATAAAGACGATGTATTCAGAAGTATTTTCAGTTTTGTAAGATATTCAAAGGATAGAAAGAAGAGTTTATTATTCATATGTAACTTTACTCCGGTAGAACGTCCGGATTATCGTGTCGGAGTACCAAGAGGATGTCAGTATAAATTAATCTTGGATAGTGAAGATCAGAGATATGGTGGACAGGACAGAAAAATAGGTTCTGTAGTCCGCGCAACGAAACAGGAATGTGATGGACAGGATTATTCATTCGCATACCCATTAGCCGGATATGGAGTAGCGGTGTTTGAGTTTGACGGAAACATAAGAACAACGAAAAAGACTCATGGAAAGCCAAGAAAGAAAAGAAAATAGCAGATGATTTGAAAAACCAATAAGAAAAGAAGGGTGGAGCAAGTGCTCTAACCCTTCTTTTCTTTCATGCGTTTGATAACTTTTAGACGTGTGAATTCTTCACGTTCTTTTTCTTCCAATGCATTACTAATCGTATAAACAAGATTTGTATACATCGGAATTGTAATATTTTGAAGTGCATTTGCGCGCTTCTGTGTCTTCTTTATGTTTGTTGCAAGACGATAAGCTGCATTTTCGACCATAGATAATTTAACGGTCAAATCTTTTACCTTCTGAAACGCCTTTGTGGCAAGGTCGATGGACTCCCTAGTTGTGCTAAATGAATAGGTTGGCATAACATTGGCGGGAGTATATTTTACATGGGGAATCTCCGTACCCATAATACTTCGAGTCTGTATCACAATAGAATTTTCGATTGGAACTGTATATGCAAGCTGGGAAACCAGGTTAATTCCATGTTCGATATTTGCACGCTGCGCCATGGCATTTCTATCGCAGATCCTGCACTCAGTATTCCAATAATATTTTCATT
>OHMN01002090.1_pt1 | contig 10148 bp, 9 predicted proteins | sample 1569361 | NCBI WGS metagenome assembly OHMN01 (sample SAMEA3541508, study PRJEB24748) | human gut metagenome | biome: human gut; feature: human-associated habitat; material: faeces | place: China | collected 2012
GCCAACGAGTGCCGACAGAGATGTTGCGATACCATCGCCGACCAGCGTCCGGTGCAGTCCCGGATCCGCAAGGAAATTTTCTCCGACCGTCGCGGAGATCGCCGACATATCGCCGATATGTTCCATCATCGTCGCAAGCGCGATCGGCGCCATTACCATGACCGCCGTCGGGTCAAATTTGCACAGCTGGAACGGAGGAAGTCCGACCCAGGAAGCCGTCGCTACCTCTGAGAAATTCAGGATCGCACTTCCGTCCGGGTTTGTCATTCCCATCATCTGGAAGACTGCTGCCGCTGCATAGGAGATCACAACGCCCATCAGAATCGGTATGATCTTGAACATTCCCTTGCCCCAGATATTAAAAACGATGATGGTTCCCAGCGCGATCAACGCAATCAGCCAGTTTGTCGATGCGTTGGCGATCGCGGACGGCGCCAGTGAAAGACCGATACAGATAATGATCGGACCTGTCACAACCGGCGGCAGATAGTGCATGACGCGCTCCACGCCTGCCAGCTTGATGATCAGCGCCAGAATCAGGTACAGCGCACCCGCTACCACGATACCGCCGCAGGCATATGGCAATTTCTCGCCCATCGTCATATCTGCAAAAATACCGCTGTCCAAGTTTGCCACCGTCGCAAATCCACCGAGGAATGCGAACGAGGAACCGAGGAACGCCGGGACTTTTAACTTAGAGCAGGCATGGAAAAACAGTGTTCCCAGACCCGCACACATCAGCGTTACCTGAATCGAAAGTCCCTCTCCCTCAAAATAGGTATTGACCAGAATCGGCACCAGGATCGTCGCGCCGAACATCGCGAACATATGCTGCAAACCTAAAAGCAGCATCTTCGGCAGACCCAGTGTTCTGGCGTCTTTAATGACCATGTCGTTTTCATTCATTTTAGATAGATACCTCCAACAATTCCCTTCATTTTATAATGTACATAATTTTCATTTTCCAGAATATCCTTTTTGACTTCATTCGTCAACCTTTCTGCCGCGCTTGCTTCGATTTTCTGTAAACAAAACAAAGAATATGCCTTTTTGTGTAATGGGGAATTCCAAGGAATTTCCTATTGCACAAAAAAAAGAGCTGTCCGACTTTCTCGTCATCAGACAGCTCTTTTATGAAATATCCCGAAGTTTCACTATATAACCTCTCTTTCTTTTATATTTTGTTTTAAATGTGCTATGGACCTCTTCCTTTCATATGAATCTCCTCCTTTGATTACATGTATCTATGTAAACTCTTTTAGAGATTGTATGATGATGGATTCCATCGATACCGATTTTTATCTTTTTATTTATTGGATAAATTCGGTTTTTAAAACCATGATCATGTTTTTTAGTAACTAACTATCCCATTGGACCGTCCTCCTTGTTCCTTATTTCGTCCTAGAAACTATGGTAACCGTTTGTTGGGGTTATCTCTGTTTCTTTTGATGGTTTTATTCTACTAGATAATTTTCATTTTGTCAAGCATTATTTCTAATTATTTTCCATATTTTTCTTTATTTATCTGATTATATTTTTGTAATTGTTGTGTATTTCTGTTTTATTTGTTCTGTTTCTAACTATTATTGCGCTTTACAATCGTGTTTTCTTGTATTTTTTGTTTTATAGGACGCAATTTCCTGTAAAATGAAGAAAGTCCCATGAACAAATCATGTGCCTTGACACATCCGGGCTTCTCGCACGGCCGCTTGCGGCATGTTTCTTCTTCGCGTGAGTACGCATCCCGCAGAGCGTTTTGTTATAGGCCGAAGCTTCCTATGACAAAAAAAGAACCACTCCAAAAGAGTATACAGATACTGCACTCCCCCTTCTGGAAATGGTTCTATTTTCTTCTATCTTCCCTAGTGGAACTGGAACACGATTCCAATCACAGCCGCCGCCACGATGTAAAAGATCGGGTGCTTTTTCCATTTGACTAAGCCGTACCAGATCGCAAGCGCCAGTACGATCGCCTTCCAGTTGATGATGGAAAACAGCTTGGAAAGCACCAGGCTGCCATCCTCGCCGACATGGAGGAACGCTATCTTTGCCACGCCGATACCGGCTGCCGCAATCAGGGCGGTGGATGCCGCGCGAAGTCCATAGAGGGCATTCTGTACGATCGCGGATGCTTTAAACCTATCGAGAATCTTCGAGATGATTATGATGATAATCACGGACGGAAGCACCAGCGAAAGCGGTGACGCCAGGCCGCCGAGAATCCCCTTGATATGGAAACCGACGTAGGTCGCCATGTTGACGCCCATCGGTCCCGGTGTGGACTCGGAGACAGCAATCATGTTGGAAATGTCACTAAAGGTATACCAGCCTGTCTCCTTGGAAATATTGTAAAGGAACGGGAGGGTCGCCAGACCGCCGCCGACCGCAAACAGTCCGCAGCAGAAGAAGCGGAAGCATAATTCAAGTATCAGCATCATTTCTTCTCCCCCTTTCCGCCCTTCAGTACAATCCCGATCACACCCGCCACGACAACAAGAAGCGCCGGAGAAACCGATGTAAACAGTGACAGTACAAACACAACCGCCGCAATCGCGATCGCGCCTTTATCAACCAGCGATTTCTTTGCCAGCTTGACAACCGCACTGCCGATCAGCACACAGACGCAGGCGCGGATGCCTGCAAAGGCGCTGCTCACAAAGCTAAGTTCAATAAAGTTCGAGATAAACGCCGCGATAATCATAATGATGACAAGCGACGGTGCAATGACTCCCAGTGTCGCCGCAATTGCCCCCGGAATCCCCCGATTTTTATAACCGACAAACGTCGCCGTGTTGACCGCGATGATACCCGGTGTACACTGACCAATCGCGTAGTAATCCATCAATTCTTCATCCGTCGCCCAATGGCGTCCATTGACTACCTCTTTCTGCAGCATCGGCAGCATCGCATATCCGCCGCCGAAGGTAAACCCTCCGATTCTGGCAAACGTCAGAAACATATCCAGCAGTTCTTTCATTTCTGCCCACTCCCTTCCATATTATCCCTACACTTTTATTTCTCTGGAATTTCCAGTATATACCTGCTTATGTATCATACCAGAATTCAAGGAGCCTGAAAAATACCATTCGGATATAGAATATATATCGAAAAAATATAGTTTGCCTGTTATTCTATCGGATTTTGTTATATAATATATCTGCCGTATACACAGTTTTACAACGAATCCGAACAGGAAGGAGCATTTATGGAACTTCGCCAGTTATCCTACTTCACCACCATCGTCAACGAGGGAAATATTTCCCAGGCAGCCAAAAAACTGAATATCTCACAACCTCCGCTCAGCCACCAGATGAAGCTTCTGGAGGCAGAACTGGGTGTGACGCTATTTGAGCGCGGTTCCCGCCGCATCCGACTGACACCTGCTGGAAAGACGTTCTACGACCGGGCGCTTGCGATCCTCGATCTGAGCCAGGCTGCCCGCACGGAGCTGACTGCACAGAAACAGGAGATTCAGGGCGTTGTGCGCCTTGGCATCATCTCCTCCGCCGTCGAATTTGTGACCCGGCATTATCTTGCCCCATTCCGGCGATCCTATCCCAAAGCCCTGTTTGAACTCCATGAGTCCAATTCCTACCACCTGCTCGATCTGCTTCACTCCAACCAGATCGACCTCGCCGTGATCCGGACGCCATTTGCCAAAGCCGGGCTGGAGATGCAGACACTGCCGCCGGAGGCATTTCTGGCGTTCGGGCGCGAAATGATCTGGAGCCATTATCAGGAATGCCCGAATGCCCTTCTGACTGATATTCCTGCTTCCGAACCACAAAAAAGCCATACGCCCACATCTCTTCCCCTCTCCGCCCTCACCCGCGCGCCGCTCATTCTTTACCGCCGCTGGCAGCCGCTGATTCTGGGATATTTTGAGGAACAAGCGCTGGAACCGAACATCGTCTGCATTGCCGACGATGCCAGAACCGCCCTTTTATGGGCGTCCGAAGGGCTGGGCATCGCGCTCGCGCCTGAATCTGCCCTCTGTTTAAATTCCGATCCCGCCCTGATCCGCCGGATCATCACCCAGCCGCAGATCCACTCAAGTATCTGTCTGGTCAAACGGAAGGAACGGAGTTTATCGCTGGTGGGGAATGCGTTTTTCCAAAGTTTCCATGCCACGGCTATTTCATAAATATGAATTTTATCCTATAAATTCAATTGACTTTACACTTTTTTCATTGGCATATTTACACAAAATCCGATATAATAAAATCAGGATACTTATTTACCATGAATTTCAGGAAGGGGCAGAAGACGGTGCGCTTCTGCATGGACATATATGAGCGAAAATTTAACCAAACGAAAACAGCAGGCGCTGGAAACGCGGAAACGCATCCTGACCTGTGCGCTTGATCTCTTTGAAACAAAGGGATTCGAGGATGTCACCATCCAGGATATTGCGGATGCGGCTCAGACCTCAGTCGGCTCCATCTACCGCTATTTTAAAAATAAAGAAGAGATGGCGGCACAGAATGCGGAACCGTTGGACGATCTCTACGTCAACTTCTATGAGCAGCTGAGTACCCATGCAAAATACAGGGATCTGTCCGCCATGGACAAGCTTGCCCGCTTTTATTTCTTCGTCCAGAAAGCCGTTTCCAGCTATAGCAACCTGCGGAGCCTCTATATCTACAACCTCCGGAATCAGCAGGAGGAATCCACCCTGACAGATGGAAGCCGCGCTCTCTACCAGATTTATCATTTCCTGTTTGAAGCCTGCCAGAAGGAAGGTTCCATCCGGGCAGATTTAGACGAATATGATTTCTATGATCTGATGCTCCAGTCGAGCCGCGGAATGCTTCTGGACTGGCTGCTGCGGCGCAGACAGTTTGATATCGACACCCAGGCATTAAAATGGTGGGAAATCATCTTTTCATATATTAGAAAACCGATTTAATTTCGTGAAATTTCTTTTTAGATACCGGAATGGAACTGTTGGGCATTCATCACAATTCCATTCCGGTGTTTTGTCTATAAACTATCGTTCAGACTTCTGTACATCCTGTATTCTGTCTATATTTGATTCATATATTACAATTTATTTCAACTATTTCTGTTATAATAAACGAAATTAATAAATTATCAGATTAATTATTGACTTATGCCCTGAACCTGTGGTATTTTTTAAATGAACATATTCAGTGAGTGCATTCATTTAAAAATTATTTTCCAAAATTGAACACACAGGAGGTAGGTACATGTCGGATAAATGGATTAAAATTCTATGCGGAAAATTATATACCGGACTGGAAGCTCGTTTTCTTGAACACGCAGAAATTCTGGTCCACGGCCAATACATTGAAGAAGTCGGCAGCAACCTCCCATGTCCGGAAGGAACTGAAATCTTGGATTTAAGCCACCTGACCGTGACTCCCGGCATGATCGACGCTCATATGCACCCGGAATTTTTCAACTGGCGTGATGTCTACAGCGATACCAGCTACAACTCCGACGGTTACCGCACACTCGCCACCTATTGCACCGCCGAACGTGCCCTGCACGGCGGTTTCACAACTATCCGCTCAATGGGATGGTTCCGGGAATCCTATGAACTCGACGTCAAACGGGCAATCAACGAGGGATATCTCCCTGGCGCCCGCCTGGTTGTTGCCCCGCATCTTCTCGGTACAACCGGAAGCCATGCGGACATGACGCAGACCGTCCGGAGCAACCCGGTTCTCTGTGATTTCATGGAACACCAGTATTCCGGGCTTGGAAATGGACCGGATTTCTTCACAGCAGCGGTCCGGCGGGAGAAAAAGCTCGGCGCCGATTTTATCAAAATCATGGCAACCGGCGGATTTGCCACTCCGTATGATGATCCGGACGACATCCAGTTAAATGATGCGGAATTTAAAGCGATTTTCGATACCGCCAGAGAACTCCGGATTCCGGTCACGGCTCACGCCTACGGACCGCGCCTCATGAAAAAACTGATAGGCTTCGGTATCACGGGAATCGAGCACGGCTCCCTCATGGATGAAGAATCCGCCGAAATGTTTGAACAGACCGGAACCTATCTGGTTCCTACCTTCAGCCCGTTCCATGAAGCGATTTATCCGGATCCGAAAAAAATGGCACAGAAGTCCCCGGAATTTCAGCGCAAGCTGGGAATTTATCAGGAACGAATGCAGAAAGGTCGGAAAATCATCGTGGACAGCCACATCAAGCTGGGCTACGGCACCGATTTCGTCGCTGCCTACCAGAATTATGAAAGCGGCATGGAATTCCGCTGCATGATGGAGAGCGGCATGGATGCTTTCCGTATCTTACAGGCTGCCACGAAAAATAACGCAGAAATCTGTGAAATTGACTCCATCACCGGCACTATCGAAAAAGGCAAATACGCCGATATCGCCGGATGGAAGCGGGATCTTCTCACCGACAAGGATGCCTTGCGCGACTGCTCCTTTGTCATGAAAGAGGGCACCGTCTATGAAGCGAAAAGTTATCTGAATGTAGAATAAATAAAACGCATTCTGAACCATTACAGCAAGGAGGAAATGACTATGACATTTATGGAACTTAAAACTGCCCCTCACCTGTTGATTTTCGTTATTGTTTATTTTGGTGTTATGATCGGAATCGGCGCCTGGGCATCAAAAAAAATAAAAAGCAGTGAAGATTATGCACTCGCCGGTCGAAGCTTAGGTCCGTTCGTCTTAATGGGAACACTGCTCGCGACTTCCGTCGGAAGCGGAACCATCACCGGCGGCGGCAACTCGCTCGCTTACAACTACGGCTACTGGGCTGGTATCCAGTGGGTTATCCCGTTCATCGTTTTCTGTATCATCTATATGTGTGTATACAAGCAGATTCGAAAGAGCAATTGTTTTACCGTACCGCAGATTCTCCAGCAGAAATACGGCGCTGAGACCCGGATCCTAGGTTCTGTCATCAACCTCTTCGGTATGGCTGGTATCATTGCTTCACAGTACAAAGGATTTGGATACGTTTTAAATATTACAACCGGTATTGATCCGAAAACCTCTACCGTGATCGCAACTATTATCATTATTATCCTCTCTGTTACCGGCGGTCTTTTCTCCGTTGCATGGACAGATGCAGTCAGCGCATTCCTAATCGTTGCCTGTTGTATCGTCGGTGTTCCGTTTGTCCTCAAAGCCGGAGGCGGCTGGGAGTCCATCACCGCCACCGCAGCTGCAATCGACCCGAATAAGCTTTCCTTCTTCGGCGGACGCAACATCATCATCTGGATCGGTTCTTTCCTGCCGCTTATCCTTCTTGAGACCGGCGACCAGAACTTCTATACCCGTCTGACCGCTGCCAAGACTGATAAGACAGCCAGAAACGCCATCATCGGATGGGGCGTTATGGCGCTCATCGTTATGCCGTGCGTCGGCATCATCGCCTTCACCGGAAGCGTTTTATTTGGTACCAACATTGACGCAGGTATGTCCTTCCTGTCTACCACGACGATTATTCCGGCATTCATCGGCGGCATGCTGTTAGCAGCTTCCACCGCATTCATCATCACAACCGGTACTTCTTACCTGCTGACCTGTGGAACCAGTGTTACGTATGACTTCTACAAACAGTATATCAATAAAACTCCGGACGACTCCCAGACACTCTGGGTAAACCGGATCGGTACTGCTTTAATCGGTATCATCGCCCTGATTATTTTAAACTTCTTCCCGACAATTCTGGCGCTTCAGAACTGGTCCTACACCATGATCGGCGCCAGCATCACACCAGCAGTCCTCGGCTCCATGTTCTCTAAGAAAGTAACCCGTCCGGCTGGCTTCCTGTCCATGCTTTGCGGCGCGATTGCAACACTTACCTGGGAACTCCTCGGATGCCCGGGCGGATATCAGAGTGCTCTGATTGCAGCTCCTATCTCTATCCTAGTACTCGTTATCGTATCTGCCTGCACACAGAAAACACTGGCAGGCGAAGCTGCATAAATAATACTCATTGTGTTTAACCGGCAGTCCCGGCGCGACTGCAATTTTCCACCGCGTTTGGAACTGCCGTTTCCATTAAGAAAGAAGGGATTTCATGGCTTTTTATCTGAAAAATGCACACGTGCTGGATGTAGAAAAAGGAACCTTTTTCTCAGCTGATGTTAAAATTGAAAACAAAAAAATCGTTTCACTGGACGAAAAAGCCCCGGACGGAGCGGACGCGGTCGACTGTACCGGCAAATATCTGACTCCTGGCGTCATGGACGCCCATGTCCACCTTGTCTGGGATGGTACTTCCCCGGATCCGATGGGGGATACCATCAAAGACGGCAACTATGTCTGCTTTGCAAAGGGTGTCCGCGGCGCAATGGATTCCCTGAAAGCGGGCGTTACCACCGTCCGAGATGTCGGCTCCCACGATGACGCCTCCATTCCGCTGGCAAGCGCGATCAACCGTGGAATTATCCAGGGCGCCAATATTCTCCCTGCCGGAAGCGCCATCCAGGGTTCCTACGGACACTGCCCGATGATTGGTTTTATCGCAAATACGGAGGCACAGCTGATCGATCGCATCAAGCGCTTAAAGGGCTATGATATCGAAATGTCAATCCCGCCGATCCACTGGGCAAAAATCATGGCGAGCGGCGGAGCTGCCGGTCTGGAAGATGTCGGTCCGTGTATGTATTCGCCGAAAGAACTGGAAACACTGGTGTATGAGGCGCACCGCCTGAATATGAAGGTAGCCGCCCATGCGCTCTCCTATGACGCCATCTCCAAATGCGTGGACGCTGGCATCGATACGATCGAGCACGGCGCTGAAATGACCGAAGAAATCCTTCTAAAAATGAAGGAACAGGGACAGTGCTGGGTACCGACGGTAGCCGTTTACAAGAGTCTTGTAGAGAGCGAGGGCATCATCGCTGATGTGATTGTAGAAAAAGCAAAGGTAGTCGCTGAAAACCAGCGGAAATCCTTTAAAAAGGCAATGGAAATCGGTGTGAAAATCATTCTCGGAAGTGACGCCGGCTCTGCCAACTTTGGTCCGCACCCGTCCGCCTACCTGGAAATGTTTACCATGCACGAATACGGCATGCCAAACGCAGATGTCATCCGGTGTGCGACCATCGCAGCTGCCAACGAACTCGGCATCGGCACACAGCGCGGCTCGATCGAGGCTGGAAAACTGGCGGACATCCTGATTCTGGATGCTAACCCGCTCGATGACCTGCACGCGTTTACCGACCATCTGTACAGTGTCTACAAAGAGGGGGTTCTTATTTGACATTTATCCAATTCCTATAGCGGATAACTGCGTGCGTATTTCGTTCCCCCTAATACGCGCGCAGTTTTTTCATTTCAGCGAAAAATCGCCTCGTTTATTTATCGTATATTGAATATTTTTTCATACATTACCGCATTCTGTTTGATTTTTTCCAGCAAATTACTTTCGATATCATTTTTTTGATATAAATTACGCAAAATTTTTCAATATATAACACAAATGGCAGATTTTTCAGTTGACATATCGAAAAACCGCACGTATAATTGGCATCAATTCAGGAAAAGCAGGAAAAGCAGAATAAACATAACAGAAAATAATTGCAAGGGCGCATCTCTTTTACGATGGATGCGTCCTTGTTTTTATTTATATGGCAACTGATCACGTGCCGGCTTACCGCGGGCACAGCTGAAAAAGAGGAGGAAATGTAAAGCCCGTCACTCTCTCCGGCGGACAGATGCAGCGGGTTGCCATCGCCAGGGCACTGGCGATGCAGCCAAAAGCGCTCCTCTTTGACGAACCAACCTCCGCACTCGATCCAGAGCTGGTCGGAGAGGTTTTAAACGTCATGAAGGAGCTGGCAAAATCGGGAATGACGATGGTCATTGTCACCCATGAGATGGGCTTTGCCCGTGATGTTTCTGACCGGGTGCTCTTTATGGCAGACGGCTATGTGGTTGAGGAAGGAAAGCCAGAGCAGATCTTTACCGCCCCGCAGCATAAACGGACCAAGGCATTCTTACCAAGACTGCTGGCATCTGCGTAGACCCACTATCAAAAACATAAGTGTCGACAGCCGCTTCGCGATCAATAAGATTGCGGAGCGGCTGTTTTCTGCCATAGGAAACCTCGTTCTATGTGCCATGGCACATTCCTTCTTATAAATTCAGATCTCCCAGACTGGAAAGATAATGTTTGCATATATCCAG
>OHMN01002123.1_pt1 | contig 10024 bp, 9 predicted proteins | sample 1569361 | NCBI WGS metagenome assembly OHMN01 (sample SAMEA3541508, study PRJEB24748) | human gut metagenome | biome: human gut; feature: human-associated habitat; material: faeces | place: China | collected 2012
GAGTTGCCTTTCGGCAACTCACACGGCCCTTGTCATATACTTAAATTGTTATTTTTTTGTGATGCGCATGAGTACGTTCTGCGCGATCGTGAACAGCACAAATGCGGCCAGGTTTACCATGACGACACTGGCACCTGCCGGGGTGGAAAATCCATAGGAAAAAATAATTCCAAGGAGGAAGCACACCACGGCCAGAACCCCAGAGCAGATAACAACACCGCGGAAGCTTTTGAAGATCCGCATGGAGGTCAGTGCCGGGAAAATGATCAGGCTGGAGATAAGCATGGCACCCATCATCCGCATGCCGAGTACAATGGTGACTGCCGTTAAAACAGCAATCAGAACATTGTATAATTCTACCCGCACGCCGGTTGCTTTTGCAAAGTTTTCATCGAAGGTTACTGCAAACAGCTTGTTGTAGCATAATACAAACAGGCACAGCACAATGATGGAAAGTACTGCACTTAATATCACATCCTCACGGCTCATGGCAAGAATACTTCCGAACATATAGCTGCTGACATCGGTTGTCATGCCAGTTGTCAGAGAAGTGACTATAATACCAAGGGCAAGGGAACTTGCAGAGATCATGGCAATGGCTGCGTCACTCTTCACTTTTCCGTTTTCAGTGATGCGGAGCAGGAAAAAAGCTGCCAGTACAACAAGCGGGATCGATACCTTAAGCGGGGACCAGCCCACGGCAATGGCGATGGATAACGCGCCAAAAGAAACGTGGGATAAGCCGTCTCCGATCATGGAATAACGTTTTAGCACCAGACTGACACCAAGCAGGGCGGAGCAAAGCGAAACCAGGATTCCACCCACCAGGGCACGAACAACAAATGGGTAGGAAAGCATTTCAAAAATCATACTCATGCCTCTTCACCTCCCAGAAATTCTTTGCCAGCCACGCTTTTTTTGTACTCCTCCGCTGTTCCGCAAAATACAACCTTCCGGTGAAGATGCAGGATCTTGTTGGCCTGGCTGATGACATTGCCAATATCGTGAGATACCATGATGATGGTAATCCCATCTTCTTTATTCAGCTTCTTGACCAGATGATAAAAGTCCTGGATCGCAGATGGGTCAAGACCCGTGATCGGCTCGTCCAGGATCAGAAGCTGCTCTGTTGCACAGAGGGCACGTGCAATAAGGACGCGCTGCTGCTGTCCTCCGGAAAGCTCCCGGTAGCATTTGTTTTTCAGATGTTCAATGCCCAGACGTTCCAGATTGTGCGCCGCCAGTTTCCGCTCCGCCATGGAGTAAAACGGGCGGTTTCCTCTGCGGCTTAAGGTTCCGGACAATACCACTTCCTGTACAGTGGCCGGAAAATCCTTCTGGGCCGCGGTCTGCTGCGGAAGATAGCCAATCCCGCCACGTTTTAAATCATCTGCCACGGTAAGCGTACCGCCTGTAGGCTTTAAGAGACCCAGTATGCCCTTAATGAGCGTACTCTTTCCAGATCCGTTTTCTCCTACCACACAGAGATAATCCCCCGGGTAGATTTCCAGATTCAGATCAACGACTGCATCCTGGTTCTCATATCCAAAATCAGTATGTTCGCATTTGATAATCGGATTCATCAGTCAATTCCTTTTCTTAAATTTTCGATATTCTGGCGCATCAGTCCGGCATAGGTAATACCGGCATCAAACTGCGCCCGGGTAACATTGTGGCAGGAATGAAGAAGCAGTGGTTCTGCCCCGGTCTCTTCTCCAATGATCTCAGAGACCCGGTGACTGCTCAGTTCCAGGTAATATACAACCGGGATCTGCTCCTCTTTCACCTTATCAATCAGATAGGCGATGGTTTTCGCACTCGGCTCTGTGTCGGAGCTGCAGCCGGAAAATGCCGCCCGGTAATCCAGCTGGTATTCATCTGCCAGATAACGGAATGGGAATTTATCTCCCATCACGATCATGTTTCGTTTGCGGTTTCTGGAAACCTCACGGAAGCCTGCATCGATTTCTTCCAGTTCCTTTTTGTAATCTGCAGCCCCCTGCCGGAATACCTCTGCATGTGCCGGGTCTGCCTCTGCCAGTGTTTCTCCGATCACATCCACCAGCTTCATGGCATTTACCGGAGAAGTCCAGATGTGCTCGTCGTACTCAATCGCTTCTTCATGGCCATCGTGATCCACATAGTCGCTGTGATCATGGTCATCAGCTTCCTGCGCATGGGCTGCATGCTCCTCCGGTGTTTCACCACTGTGGTCGTGGTCATCAGCTTCCTGCGCATGGGCTGCATGCTCCTCCGGTGTCTCATGGCTGTGGTCGTGGTCATCAGCAGCTGCATGGGAATGCGCATGGTCATGGTCGTGCCCTGCATCTTCCATGCCTTCCACGATTTCCTCTTCCACGGTATCTACATAATCCATCATGGTAACAATGGTCATATTGGAGGTATCCAGGGCGCCCAAGGTATCCTCCAGCCAGTGTTCCATAGTCCCGCCGTTGCTGATCAGCACATCGGCATGCTGGATCGTCCGGATGTCGGCCGGGGTCGGCTCAAACGAATGACTGTCCATACCTGCCGGAATGACCATCTGAAGGTCCACCTGGTCACCAGCGATCTGCCGCACGAAATCGTAATATGGAAACAAGGTTACCGCTACTTTTAGTTTTCCGTTTTCTTCCGAAGATGCATCAAAGGCTCCCTGGCTCCCACCAGCCGGTCCGCATCCGCTAAGAAGCAGTGATGCCCCAAGGAACGCGGCCAGCAGACGCTTTCCTGTCATATAGCCTTTCCAAACTGTATTGTGTCTGTTTAATTTCATGTTCATTTCTTTCTGTTGCTGTCTCACCACTGCGGACAAACCTGCACAGTGATATGTCTCTGTAACATCAGACAGCTCCAGTCATCATGCACTGTGACTGAAGCTGTCTCATTTGGTTGCATAGCTAGTTTAAGTATACCACATTCTTTTTATTATGAAAAGAATCATTATTTACAGATTTTCTCGATCCACTGGACCAGTTCTCCGTCATAATCAGCATCGCCATGCGGCTGGTCCCATACCAGGGCATAATCTACATCGGCGCCGGTCTTATTCTCCAGACTCAGTGCCAGCACAGCCGAGATAGAAAGTGCAGTATCGGCATCCTGGGTTCCGACCCGGATCCGGATATGCTCTGCCGTGTCGGCATCCTCAGAACCAATATAATTTAACGGGTTCAAAAGCTGTTTGCGCTCTGCTAACGCCTTATCTCCGATCACTGCATCATAACCTTCTGCATACTTCGCATACTCATCCGGGAATTCTTCCTTTAAACTTTCCAGAACATCCGGCATATAGGAGTCGAAATGGAAATACTGGTGTGTCTCGTCACCAAATTCCAGATTCTCACCGGAATTCTCACTCATCTCCAGATTATCGAATGCCATGACTGTTTTCATTCTCGGATTGTAGTCAGCCAGGTAATCATCCAGGCTGGTGATTTTGGCCTGTTTGCCGTCCCAACTGAGGAAGCTGCTTAAATCGGTTCCTTTTTCTGTTACAACGGCGCGTCCTGTATCCCTGGTTTCTGTGCTGTCCGTTTCCGACTTTATTCTTCCTGCATTCTCTGTTTTCCCTGCATTTTCCGGTTTGCCAGTTTTCTTCTGTTTCTGTCCTTCGCCCAGCTTTCCTGCATTTTCTGGCTGACCGGTTGCCCCAGCTTTTTCTGCATCTGCCATCTGCCCTGCATCTCTGGTTTTTCCCGCATCTCCCGGCTGCCCTGCCCCTGGCTTTCCACCACGGCCCTGCTTTGTATAATTTCCCTTCAGATAGTCCTCCAGCGTATACGGAACGTTCAGAGAACCTTCTGAAATTTTTTCCAGATAGACCGTGGCTGCGTCTTCTACCTTCGCAACCATATAATTATAGAAGGAACCGCTGCGGCCATCTTCCCCTAAGTTCAATGCCTCGCCGCTTTCCGGATCTACCAATTTCAAACTATTGATGTAATCCACATAGCCAGATGACATCTGTGCCGAAACTGCCTTCTCAAAGTCAGTGGACTCGCCGTTTTCACCACTCCTGCTGTTGTTGTAGGTCTGAAGGTTCTGATACATCCACTCATATGCCTGGTCCGCATGATCCAGATCTGTGATCGGACAATAAGCCTGCGCAGCATAGACATCATCTGTCTGATCCATGGCCGCACCGATTTCCTTTAAATATGGGTCATAATCAGACACATTTCCGGTACTGCCAAGGAGTGCACTCATTGCTCCACCCGCACTAGTGCCGATGGAAATGATCTTGTTTGCATCACCGGCCATTTCCGCATCATTCGCTTTCAGGAAGCGGATTCCCGCCTTCAGGTCCACCAGACCCGCCGGGGATTTTCCGATATAGGTGCCATCTGCACTCTGGGTTTCCTTTCCACGGCTGGCAGGAGAAACAAAAATATATCCCTGCTTGATATAATTGCTGTTTCTGTCAGAAATCTTCGAAGCATCTGCCTCTGCATATCCGCCCACACCATTCTGGTAAATGATCGGAGCCGTCGCTGCTGTGTAGCCATTTACAGTTCCTTTTTCATTGATGGTCCCGCCCGCATTCATATAAGCAGCCGGTACATAAATGTTCATGCATTCCTTTACCGGATCTGCCGGGTTTTCGCAGTAGACAATGTATTCCAGACCGTAACAGCCGTATTCATCATAATAAACCCATTTATCCTGAAAATCCTTCAGGTCCAGACTCCCCTGCAAAAGCTGTGATACATCCGGGGTCTGGCTCATGGCCATACCTGCATAGAATGGCTTGCCATCTGCTCCAGCTTTTTCGTCTGCGGCTCCCTGCATATCTGGATCTGTAGTATTCTGCTGATTTTCTTCTCCTGTTTCCACTCCGGATGCCACTGTACCGGCTTTCTGGCTGCTGCAGCCAGATACTCCCACCGCTGCAACCGCGGCCGCAAACAATAAGCTTCCCTGATAAAACCGTTTTTTTCGCTTCATATTAAATATACTCCTGTTCTATGGCTGTTCACAGTCACAGCCTTTTTCATGACGTTCATTTTATAAAGCGAATGTGATTGGAACATGGAAAATCTGTGTTCATTTTGTGAAATTGCATGCGTATCTTTGCGGAACGTTTTTGTTTCATAGGACGCAATTTCCTGCGAAACAAAAACGCCCCGCAATCCAGACGCGTGACTTGTTTCGTCAGTCATCTGGTATTTACGAGGTGTTCTGTCATTTATAACGATTGGTTGCTCTCACGATATTACAGTTTGTGCTGCCTGCTCAGCAAAGGATTTTTCCGATGCTGTACATCCTGATCGTTCAAATTATTTTGCCAGTGCTGCACCAAGTGCCTTGCATGCTGCTTCGTCATCGTCATTCGGAGTCAGGTTTGCGATCACACCCTCGCCATTTACTACGGTTGCGCCAGCTGCCTGCATGCGCTCTACCCATTTGCGCATCCACTCGCCATCGCCCCAGTCATAAGAACCAAAGAGGCCAACGGTCTTGCCGGAGCAGATTCCCTCTACTGCTGTTACAAAATCATCCATCTCTGCATCCAACTCCTCATCGCCCATAGCGGAAGCGCCCAGTGCGAAGCTGTCTGCATCCTTTAACATAGAAACATCTGCTGCGGATACTTCAACAACATTGGCCTTTCCACCTGCTTCTTCCACACCTGCACCTACAGCCTCAGCCATAGCCTGTGTATTTCCGGTGCTGCTCCAGTAGATTACGTTTACTTCTTTCATGTTCGTTGTTCTCCTTTCTATTTCCGGCTGCATGGCATTTTCCATACAGTCTCCATCCACAGCGTAGAAACGTGTCGCTGTTTGCACAATGCATGGACAGTAACATTTTCATCTGCTGCAGGATCTGGCATATTGTCTCGAATTTCTGTTTTACAAGGAATTACGCTCTGTAAAGCAAAAATGCTCTGTGAAGATGTGCCATGACACCTTCTTTTTTCATGCTTAAGATACCGCCACGTGGGACAGTGTCCGCCCACACATGATTTCCCGAAGAGCCTGTTCCTTTACCCGGTCATACAGGTCAAAGATTTTTTCCGCCTCCTTCGGATTCTGGTATACCTTCCAGTAACGGGATGTCAGGCTGTTTTCTCCGCGGTTGATGATAAATCCTTTCACATCTCCCACCGGGTAGCCCAGCAAAACGCCCAACTCATGAGGGAATTCTTTCGCAGTTCCAGCATAGCGCTGATACCGCCTCCGGAGTCTCGCCAGCACAGAAGCCACGTCAAACCGGTCATATCCGCAGTTCTGCAAAAATTCCCGGACCTCCCGGCTCTTGAGATGCCGTTCCAGCTGCTCATAGCGGTAGAGAAATAAAACTTCTTTTTCCGCGTCCATGTAAAGCGGAATACAGATAATTCTGCTCTTTTTTAAGTACGCACGGATCTTACGCCATCCGCCCGGTTTCATGGTAATGAGATTGGAAATCTTCACACCCTTTAAAACCGGTGCGCATTGTGTCACAACCCGAAAGCCAAACTTTTCTTCCGATGTACAGTTATTCAGAAAATGAAGCATGGTCTCTGCTGACATGTGCCGTTCCTCCCTGTAAGATTTCTTTTCACCTGCGCATCAGTTACCTGTCGCTAACCAGATGTGAGTATGTTAGCATATGCTAACTATTAAGTCAATCCACTTTTTCGAGTAAAATTCTCATTAATGCTTTATTGAGAATTTGTTGTGATCTGGCCTGCATCTTTTGATTTATTTTTACGCATTTTTACGATTTTATTACATTGGTTGATTTTTCTTATTTCTCTTGCTACCATTTTGCAAGGAGGTCAATGACATGAATCAACGAAAATACCTGATCGGTGATGTGGCAAGCCTTATGGGCATGAGCCGCGACACCATCCGTCATTATGAAAAACGCGGACTGCTCACTGCCCAAAAAGCAGAAAACGGTTACCGCTACTATACAGAAACGGATCTTTCCAGGCTTCTCGGTATCCTTTACCAGAGAAAGATGGATATCGGCCTGAATGATCTTGCTGCACTCTGGAATGCGCAGGATTCTTCCGACTCCAATGAGCAGTTAAACCGGATCATCAGCCAGCGTCTGGCAGAAGAAGAGGCGGCAATCGAAGAACACAAACGCACGATTGCCCGCTTAAAGCTCACAAAAAACGATTGCGAGAACATGCAGAAATATGCAGACCAGATTTTTCTTTGCTCTATTCCGGATTCCTATCTGATCGAAACGAACCTGGCATTTCAGGATGGTCTTGAACAATGGTTCCAATACGCAAAGGAATACAATGGGCTGGATACCATGTATCTGTTTGATGAATTTCAGCTTCAGACAACATCGCCGGAAATGCCTTTGGCAGATTCCCTGCATATCGCGGCTGGGAAAAACGCTCTGTCAGCTTCGCAGCCTGCAGCACAGAAGGATACCCTGTGTCTCGATTATCAGCGTTCCTCTCTTCTGCTTCATAAGGATATGGCAGAATACACTGATTATTCTGTCCCTACCGATATTCCCTGTACGGATCCGTCCAGACAATATCTGTCTGTATTCTATACTTCACAGGACCGCATTCCGCCAGTCCATGTAGTCCGGAATATGATCGCCTATGCACAGAAAAACGGCTTACATCATGGCTCACAGCTGTTTTCTACCTTTCTCATGCAGGGGATCCGCGGACAAAAGCAGTGCTATTATATGCAGTTGTATCTTGCTGTATCAGATTCCTGAGGAAAAAACATTTACACTTTGAAAGATATAGAATATATGCATTTAAAAAGGACGTGCCGCCTTCGACACGTCCTTTTTTGCAGAGAGTTTTTATTTTATGACTCTGTCACCTGACAGTCCGTCATTTGTTGCATTCATTATGTGATGGTTTTCATAGCTTTTATATCTGTTCTATTTTTCCGGTTCTGGAGTCCTCCTGTTAATTCGCACTATATTTCTCGGTTCCTTCATAGGTTACCATACCCTTACTGTCGGTGCAGTAGTAACGGTCATCGCCATCTTTGGCATTCTTCTTATTCTTCTGGATCTTGCCGCTGGTATTTACCAGGTAAGCACCGTCCTTGGAAGAATCATCCGGGTCGTTCCAGTCTACTTTCTTAAGCTTCTCGTCCTTATCAGCCTCGATCCGTTTGCCCTTCTCATAGATCACGCCGTCCTCAATGCCATTGTAGCCCTGGCCGCGCTCATCTCCGGATTTGCGGAAGTTGTAGGTATGGCGCTCTCCGTCGATGTCCAGGGTTACGGTTCCGGTCTTCATTGCGCCATCCTTAGAGGTTCCGCCGAAGTAGTAAAGCTCCTCCGGATCACCTGCCTCCGGCAGATTGCTCTCACTCTCAACCTCTGTGCAGGTCAGGATATCGTTACCGGATACAGTCAGCTTATAAAGGCCTTCCAGCATCTTGCCATACTCATCAAACGCATAGTAGGATCCATTGATCTTTTTGATGCGGCTCTTGACTACATCACCATCTTTTTCTGCATAATACCAGCGCTCCTCGCCATCTGCGTAACCATCCGGGTCTGTGTTCTCACCAGGAACTGTCTTAAACCAGCCAACAGACAGCCAGCTGTCACTGACCGGGCTATAGAAGCTCGGGGTTGCCACAGATGCTGCATTGCTGGAGCTTGCATACCAGCTGAAGCGTGCATTACCATACTCCTCAAAGTAATACTTGCGCCCGTTGATGGTCTTTTTTGTATCTGCCGCCTTTTTACCGTTTGCATTGAAATAGAACCAGTACCAGTCCTGGAACTCATCGTTGGTCTGGTCATCATCCACTACATCCAGGCGCTCCCATTGGTGGCTTCTCATGGCCCCGTCATTCGCCGCCCCCAGATAATACACGCCTGTCTGCCATGCGTCATCCCCGGTCTGGCGCTCACCCTGCTCATCGATCCAGCCGTAAAGCATTTTTCCCTGCTCATCAAACGCATATTTTTTTGTTACTCCATCTGCCCGGACGATGCTCTTAAAATTCACTTTTCCGGAATCTTTTGCCTTATAGGCCTTTCCATCCGCGCCGAAATAATACCAGGCTGTATCTGAATCATCGTCGTCCTGCTTGTCTTCGTTTTCTAACTCCCGCCACTGGTTTTTGACCATGGCACCGCTTTCGTTGACATAGTAGTAATTGTCGTTATCCTCCACCAGCTGGTCTGTTGCCATATCCCCGTCTTCATCTAACCAGAAAAAGTCGTTTCCGGATTTTCTCCAGACAGATGTAACTGCCTCTCCATCCTTATCATAATAGCGCCAGGTTCCGTCTTCCTCCTGCCAGCCTGTCGCCGCAAAGGACAGCATACTCGTTCCCAGGGTCAGCGCTGCGGCTGCACACGGAATCAAAAGTGTTTTTGTGTGTTTTTTCATTGTATTTTCTCCTTTCGATGCTCTTGTCATCTGACAGTCCTGACTTTACACCATGGAACCATTCCAAGGTCAATGGAAGTAAACGAATCGTAAAAATCCGTAATTTTTCAGAAATATTTCTTGCTTTCTTGACTATTTTCTTAACACAATCTATACTGTCAGTATGTTATTGTTCACGCGTTGCGCAAACAACAGGACGCAAAAGAGAAAGGAAGGTATACGTTATGAATAATTTTGCTGCTTTAATTCTCGCCAGCATTGGAACCATTGTCATTCTGGCTGTTGGCTGGTACGTTCTTCTGGCAATTGCTTACTGGAAAATTTTTGAAAAGGCCGGAGAACCGGGCTGGAAGGCTTTGATCCCATTTTACAACACCTACTCCCAGTACAAATTCACCTGGAACCCGAATATGTTCTGGATCGTACTGGTCTGCTCCTTACTTGGAGGAGTACTCGGTTCCACAGAAGGTGCTTTATCTTATGTTGGCACTCTGTTCACACTGGCTTCTGCCATCGTCAATATCATTCTGCAAACAAGCTCTCAAAAGCGTTTGGACATGGCATAGGATTCACGATCGGTTTATTTTTCTTAAACCCGATCTTTATGCTGATCCTTGCATTCAGCAGTGATGAATACATCGGGCCACAGTAAAATCTAATATAACAATTTAAGTATATGACAAGGGCCGTGTG
>OHMN01002154.1_pt1 | contig 9883 bp, 9 predicted proteins | sample 1569361 | NCBI WGS metagenome assembly OHMN01 (sample SAMEA3541508, study PRJEB24748) | human gut metagenome | biome: human gut; feature: human-associated habitat; material: faeces | place: China | collected 2012
CCCGCTGCTGACAAAAGAAGAATACGCCCAGCTGTCCGGCCAGCTGCTGGCCGGAAATGTATTCGCCTCCGGCGGCACTCAGTGCCTGCAGAAGGGCCTGACGGGTGGTAGAAGGCATGGCGGTAAGGCTCCTTTCGTGCTATACTATAACCACATTGTAGCATGGAACGGGCAAAACACAATGTTTTTGAAAAAAATCTGCGGTTTGTGCAGGGAATGCGGCGGCTGTCTCGTTTGAATCAACAGAAGGGCCGTGCAGAGCACCGCCCTCCACAGCCGGAAAGGAGGATGAGCAGGTCGTTGACAACACTGGAATTCAGCGCGATGGTGCAAAAATATCAATCCCTGGTCTACACGGTCTGTCATCAGCTGGTGCCGGACGTGGGGGATGCGCAGGATCTGACCCAGGAGACCTTTCTGGCGGCATGGCGGGCCATCGACCGCTGTCCGCCCGGCTTTGAAAAGCAATGGCTGGCCCGCATTGCGGCCAACAAAGCCAAGGATTACTTACGCAGCGCATGGGTGCGCCGGGTGAACACGCCGGGCGACGAGGTGCTGGCGCTGGAGGGGGCACCGCCCGGCCTGGAGCCGGAACAGCAGGTGCTGGACACGCTGGGAGCGGAAGAGCTCACCCGCATGATCCTGGACCTGCGGGAGCCCTACAAGACACCCTGTCGTCTGGTGCTGCTGGAACAGCACACCATGGCCGAGGCGGCACGTCTGTGCGGCCGCCCGGAAAAAACCGTGAACGCGCAGATCTACCGGGCCAAAAAGATGCTGGTACAGCAGATCCGGGAACAACAGGAAGGGAGGAGCGTACATGGAACTGTTTGATCAGAACGGATGCCTGACCGAGGAAGGGCTGCACGCCGTCATCGGCGGGCAGCTGGACGAGCTGGGCAGGCTGGAAGCCGCCGAGCACCTGTCCTACTGCGACAAGTGCATGGACCGGTACACAGCCCTGCTCACCGCCGATGTGCTGGAAGAGCCGCCGCGCTCCGCCCGCGGGGCGGTGATGGGCACCATCTGGGTGCGGCTGATGCAGAACACCTGGGGCCGGGCTGCCGTAGCCGCTGTGGCGGCGGTGCTGGCGCTGACCATGTGGCGCAGCGGCACTGTGACCCAGATCCTGGAAGGCACCCGGGACCTTAAGACCTGGATGCCCTCCACCAGCCAGACCCAGCCGGACCAGCTGCCGATGCTGGGCCAGCCGGTGCAGGATGACCAGCGGACCCCTACCCAGCCGGAACAGCTGGGCAAGCCGGTTCAGGACCGGGAGCCGAAGCCGACCCTGTCCCAGAAGCTGACCGGCACGCTGGACAGCCTGCTGTTCGGTAAAAACGAATCTGCGGCAGAGCCTGAAGCTGCCGTTTCCAACCAGAAGAAATGAGGGAATCGACTATGAAGAAAAACGGAATCCTGACCCTGCTGTTTGCCTGCATCCCCGGCGCGGGCCAGATGTATCAGGGCTATATGAAGCGGGGACTCTCGCTCATCACCATGTTCTGCCTGTTTATTATCGTAGGCAGCGCCACGGGGCTGGATGCGCTGGTAGTCGGCTGCATCGTGGTGTATATGTACAGCTTTTTCGATACCTTCAACCTCCGCGCCCAGATCATCGCGGAGAATGCTCCGGCAGACGACTATCTGGTGCACATCAACTGGAAAGACAAGCGGATGCAGGACTTCATGATGGACACCCACAAGCTGCTGGGATGGGGCCTCATTGCCCTGGGCGGCCTGGTGGCCTACGAGAACGTCATCATGCGGGTGTTCGGCGATGTGATGTGGCGCTGGGGCCAGAACAACCCTGTGTTCCGCGCCTTCTATCTGATGCTGGATGAGCTGCCCCAGATCGTGACCTGCGTGGCCCTCATCGTCTGCGGCCTGTGGCTGGTGCGCGGCCCCAAGGGCAAAAAGGTGCACCGCAAAAAGGCAGAGGAACCGGAGGACGAGGACTTCCGCGAGTACACCGCAGCCGAAGCCGATGCACCGGAAGCCCCGGAGGAAACCGCAGACTTTGCCATGCCGAAGCTCAGCGCTCTGCTGGGCGACCCGGTGACCCCGGAGGACCCCGAAGAGCCGGAACAGCCGGAGAATGCGGAGGGCGACGATGGACGAACTGAATAAGACGGCAGCGACGGAGCCGGAAACCCGGCCGGAAGCTGCAAAGCTGCAGGACGCCCCCCGCCGCCGGGTGGGCAGCCTGACGATGGGCGCCTGCCTGATCGCAGCAGGCATCTTCTTCCTGTGTTATTACTTTGTGCCGGGCTTTGACTGGCAGCTGGTGGTGCGCATCGCCCCGGCGGCAGCCCTGGTGCTGCTGGGCTGTGAGGTGTTGTTCTTCGCCGCCCGGCCGGGCCGCTGGAAGTATGATTTTGTCTCGGTGCTGGTCTGTCTGGGGCTCATCGCAGTTTGTATGTGCCTGAGCTTTCTGCCCATGGTGTGGAGCGAGATCGACCCTGCCCGCGGACAGAACGAGATGAAGCTGAGCAAGGCGTACACCACACAGGTGTATGAGGCCCTCCGGAAGGAAAACCCGGACCTCCGCCTGCGGGATGTGTACACCGACCTGCATCTTTACGCCAACAGCGTGGATGACCTGCAGGAGCTGCAGCCAAGTGACGGACACCTGAGCCTGACCGTGATGCTGTATGGCCCCTACGACAGCACCGGAGCCTTTGCGCAGGACTGCCGCAGCGTGGCCGGTACGGTGCGGGCTGGCACCCTGCAGCCGGATGAATTGCGCATCGTGTGGTCGCCGGACAACGACCCGGGCCAGAGCCTGGATTCCGGTACCCTGCAGCGTGTGGAACAGTACACGCTGGAACTGGACGGCACGGTGCAGCTGGACTGGACCGCAGATGAGATGGAACGGCAGGTCGAAGTGCAGTATCTGCTGGACGAAGAAAATGAGCCGGAAGAGGACACTGCGCCCAGCGAAGAGGCCGAGCCAGAGGCGGCTGTATAAAAACTGAAAACGCGCCCGCTGTGGAGTTTTCCACAGCGGGCGCGTTGTTTGTTGAAAAAGAGCTTACAGCTTCTTGCCGGTGAGCAGCTCGTAGGCCTCCAGATACTTGGCGATGGTCTTGTCGATCACGTCCTGGGGCAGGTCGTAGTTGCTGTCCGGATGGGCCTTCAGCCAGTCGCGGACGAACTGCTTGTCGAAAGAGGGCTGGCCGTGACCCGGCTCATAGCCCTCCAGCGGCCAGAAGCGGGAGGAATCCGGGGTGAGCATCTCGTCGCCCAGCACCACGTTGCCATCCTCGTCCAGACCAAACTCGAACTTGGTGTCGGCGATGATGATGCCGCGGGTCAGGGCATACTCTGCGCACTTCTTGTACAGGGCGATGGTGTAGTCCCGCAGCTTGGTGGCGTACTCTTCGCCGTGGCCGGGGAACTGCTTTTCCAGCACCTCAATGCTGCGCTCGTAGGAGATGTTCTCGTCGTGGTCGCCGATCTCGGCCTTAGTGGAGGGGGTGTAGATGGGCTCCGGCAGCTTCTGGGACTCCTGCAGGCCCTCGGGCAGCTGGATGCCGCACACCTTGCCGGTCTTTTGGTAGCTGGCCCAGCCGCTGCCGGTGATGTAGCCGCGCACGATGCACTCGATGGGCAGCATGGTCAGCTTGCGGCACAGCATGCTGTTGCCGTCGAACTGGGGCTGCCGGAAGAACTCCGGCATATCCTTCACGTCCACGCTCAGCATATGGTTGGGCAGCAGATCCTTGGTGTAGTCGAACCAGAACTTGCTCATCTGGGTGAGCACAGTGCCCTTTTTGGTCACCTTGTTTTTCAGGATGACATCAAACGCAGAAATGCGGTCGGTGGCAACCATGATCAGGCTGTCGCCATTGTCGTAAATTTCACGGACTTTGCCTTCTTTGATGGGCTTGAATGCAGTCATAGTCAAACACTCCATTTCCCTTTTTCCGGCCGCCGGGCGCGGCACATCCTTACAGCACTATTGTACCATGCCCGCTGCCGGTTTGAAAGAAACAGATGGGAGAGATTTGCCCCGGGTTTTGCAAATTTCTCGTGAAAAATGTGCAAAAATCATCGGATGAATTCGTCGTTTTGACGATAAAAGTCGTACTTTCAGCGCGAATGAGACAAAAAACGACCCACTTTTTTGTGGAATGCGCAGATGGACACAGCCCGGCGGATAGGGTATGCTGAAAGGCGGCAGCTTTGCTGTACAGAAAGGAAAATTCTGCTTATGATACCTCAGATCATTGCGCACCGTGGCGCATCCTACCTGGCACCGGAAAACACGCTGGCGGCCTTCCGCAAGGCGATGGAGATCGGGGCCGACGGTGTGGAAATGGACGTACAAAAGACGCTGGACGGCGGCCTTGTGATCCACCACGACTATATCATTGACCTGCACACCGATATTTCCGGCCGTATCTACGATATGACCGAAGGCGAGCTGAAAGACCTGGACTTCGGCAGCTGGAAGGACGCTGCCTATAAAGATGAGAAGATCGCCACCCTGGCCGAGGCACTGGCCCTGTGCAGGAGCATGGAGGGCTGCGCGGTCCAGCTGGAAATGAAATCCACCATGGACAACGACCCGGCTTTTGTGTCCGGTGTGGTGGATGCCATCCGCGCGGCAGACATCGCCGACCGACTGGTCCTTATTTCGTTCAACCACGACCTGCTGCGGCAGGCCAAGGCGCTGATGCCGGAACTGCGGGTGGGCGTGCTGCTGTACGGCGCATTCGAGAGCATGGTGCTGCCGCCGCCGGTCATCTGGAAGGACCTGGGCCTGGTGAACGGCATGGAGGATGAGGAAGCGGCGCTGGACGAAGAGCTGGCCGCCCTGCCGGTGGATGCGGGCATGGACCCGGATGAGGAAAACGGCTGGATGACCCGCTGGGTGAACGACAAGGTGAGCATGCTGCGGGCAAACTTCCCCGGGGAGAGCCTGCAGGCGGTGGCAAAGCATCTGGCCGACCAGCACAACCCGGTGGCCTATGTCAAAAGCCTGGACTTTGCGCCGGAGTACGTCAGCTGCGAATACCACACCGCCTACAGCAACCCAGGCTTCATCGCCAAGCTGCAGGCCATGGGGGTCAAGGTGGCCCTGTGGACCGTGGACACGGAAAAGGCTGTCCGGAGCCTGCTGCCCCTGGGGCCGGACTGCATCGTGACCAACCGCCCTGACCGCGTGCGGGAATGGGTGGAAGAAAATCAGTGACACAGAGATCGGAAAGGCTTCTCCTTTGGGAGAAGTCTTTTTTGCTGCCCTTGACAAACAGGGACAGTGGGATTACAATAGTCTCATATCGAACAGTTTTATAGAAAACAGTTTGAGCAAAAAACAATTCAGAAGGAACCGATCGTATGTGTGACGAAAAACAGAACGAATGCAGAGACCACGGGGATCCGCCCTGGGAGGGGCCGCAGGTCATCCCGGCCCAGATCCGCCGGGTGGACAACCTGATCTTCCGCAAGATCAACCAGTTTGCCCGCGCCAACGGTGTGGAGCAGGCCACCCCGATGCACGGTTGGATCATCGGGTATCTTTACCGGCACCGGGAGGAGCAGGTGTTTCAGCGGGACATTGAGCGGGAGTTTTCCATTACCCGCTCCACCGTGACCAACATCCTGCAGCTGATGGAGCGCAAGGGCTACATCCAGCGCCAGAGCGTGCCGCAGGATGCCCGGCTGAAACAGCTGGTGCTGACGGAAGAGGGCGTCCGCTTCCATGAAAACACCATCCTCTCCTTCCACCAGACGGACGACTATGTGGCCAATCTGCTGACGGAAGAGGAAAACGCCGAGCTGCTCCGGCTGCTGAACAAGCTGAGGGACGCGCTGAAGTAAACCCTCTCAGCTTCGCTGCGCTCAGCAGCTCCCCCGAGGGGGGAGCTTTTTGGGGCGATATTTTTGGATTTTCTTTTCCGGTGAAAAGCTGCTTTCCCGGAGCAGACAAAAGCTTTCCCTTTCGGGAGAGCTGGCACGGCGCAAGCCATGACGGAGAGGGTTCGACTCTTGTCAAAACGCCGAAAAGATGTTTGCGAAAATGTTAATTATGAACAATTTCCGAAAGTTTTGCAAACATCTTGACATTAAATCTGTTTTGTATAGAATTGTTTTGTACCAAACAAATAAAATTAACAGGAGGTAACTCAGATGATCAAAAAGCTCGTGTCACATCTGGGCGAGTACAAACGCGCCGCAGTCCTGACACCGCTCTTTGCAGCCCTGGAAGCCGTGATGGATGTGCTGCTGCCCACCATCATGGCCTTTATCATTGACCTGGGCATTGAAAAGGGCGATATGCACGCCATCGTCAAGTATGGTCTGCTCACCTTTCTTGTGGCAGCCATTGCGCTGCTGCTGGGCGTTCTGGCCGGTAAATATGCCGCCGAGGCATCCACCGGCTTTGCCGGCAATCTGCGCGATGCCATGTATGAGAACATCCAGCACTATTCCTTCTCCAACATCGACAAGTTCTCCACGGCGGGCCTTGTCACCCGTATGACCACCGACGTGACCAACGTGCAGAATGCGTTCCAGATGATCGAGCGCATGTGCGTGCGTGCCCCGGTGCATCTGGTGTTCGCGCTGTTCATGGCTGTGGTCATCGGCGGCCCGTTGTCGCTGGTGTTCGTGGTGGCGGTAGTCTTTCTGGTGGCGGTGCTGGCCAGCATCATGATCCCCACCTTCCACATCTTTGACCGCGTGTTCAAGAACTACGACAACCTCAACGCCTCGGTGCAGGAGAATGTGTCCGCCATCCGTGTGGTCAAGAGCTTTGTGCGTGAGGGCTTTGAGAACGAGAAGTACACCAAGGCCTGCGAGAGCCTGTACAACCAGTTCGTCAAGGCCGAGAGCCGCCTGAGCTTCAACAACCCTGCCATGCTCACCGCCGTTTACGGCTGCAACATCGCCCTGAGCTGGCTGGGTGCCAAATATGTGCTGCATGGTGCCATCACCACCGGTCAGCTCAACGCCCTGTTCGGATACATCATGAACATCCTCATGGCTCTGATGATGCTGAGCATGGTCTTTGTGATGATCGCCATGTCGGCCGCTTCCGCCAAGCGTATCGTGGAAGTGCTGGACGAGACCACCGACCTGCCCCCGGCCAAGCAGCCGGTGCAGCAGGTGAAGGACGGCAGCATCGAGTTCGACCATGTTTCCTTTCAATATAAGCATGGTTCGGGCCGTCCGGTGCTGAACGATATCACCTTTTCCATCAAGCCCGGCGAGACGCTGGGCATCATCGGCGGCACCGGCAGTGCAAAGTCCAGCCTGGTGCAGCTGATCCCCCGCCTGTACGATGCCGAAAGCGGTACCGTGCGGGTAGGCGGTGTGGATGTGCGGGATTATAACCTGGACGTCCTGCGCCACGAAGTGTCCATGGTGCTGCAGAAGAACGTGCTGTTCAGCGGCACCATCCTCGACAACCTGCGCTGGGGCGACGCCAACGCTACCGAGGAAGAGTGCATCCGCATGGCAAAGCTGGCCTGTGCGGATGAATTCATCGAGCGCTTCCCGGATAAGTACAATACCTGGATCGAGCAGGGCGGCTCCAACGTGTCCGGCGGCCAGAAGCAGCGCCTGACCATCGCCCGCGCTCTGCTGCGCAAGCCCAAGGTGCTGATCCTGGACGACTCCACCAGCGCGGTGGACACCGCCACCGACGCCAAGATCCGCAAGGCCTTCCGGGAAGAGATCCCCGGCACCACCAAGATCATCATTGCACAGCGCATCTCCTCGGTGCAGGATGCTGACCGCATCCTGGTGCTGGACAATGGCCAGATCAACGGCCTGGGCACCCACGAGGAGCTGCTCAGGACCAACGCCATTTATCAGGAAGTTTACAACAGCCAGACCCAGGGCGGCGGCGACTTCGACAAGCAGGGAGGTGCGCAGTAATGGCCGTAAAAGAAGTACATGGCCCCGGCCCGCGGGGCGCACGGGGCCCGCGCCCCAAGGTGGAAAACCCGGGCAAGCTGCTCCGGCGCATCATGGATGAAGTGTTCCGCAACTACCTGCCCCACTGCATCCTTGTGCTTATCTGCATCGTGGTCAGTGCGCTGGCCAATGTGCAGGCCAGCCTGTTTTTGCAGACTTTGATGGACGATTATATCGTGCCCATGACCCACCAGCAGGACCCCAGCTTTGCACCGCTGGCCGGCGCACTGATGCGGGTGGGCTGCATCTACCTTGTGGGTATTCTGGCCGCATGGCTCAATGCCCGCGTTATGGTCAACGTAACGCAGGGCACGCTGCGCAACCTGCGCACCAAGCTGTTCACCCACATGGAAAGCCTGCCCATCTCCTATTTTGACACCCATCCCCACGGCGATATCATGTCCGTGTACACCAACGATGTAGATACCCTGCGCCAGATGATCAGCCAGAGCATCCCGCAGCTGGTGTCCAGCGTCATCACCATTGTGTCGGTGTTCTTCAGCATGTGTATGCTCAGCTGGCAGCTGACCATCGTTACCATGCTCATGGTGGCGCTGATGCTGTTCTGCTCCAAAAAGATCGCGGCAAGCTCCGGTAAGTACTTCGTGCAGCAGCAGCGGGATCTGGGCAAGGTGAACGGCTACATCGAAGAGATGATGGAGGGCCAGAAGGTGGTCAAGGTGTTCACCCACGAGCAGCAGACCCTTGACGGCTTCCGCCAGCTGAACGACCAGCTGAAGGAGAGCTCCAAGCAGGCCAACGCCTTCTCCAACATCATGATGCCGGTCAACGCCCAGCTGGGCAACATCAGCTACGCCATCTGCGCGCTGGTTGGTGCAGCCATGGCCGTGGGCGGCGTTGGCGGCATGACCCTTGGCACGGTGGTGGCCTTCCTCAGTCTGAACAAGGGCTTCAATATGCCCATCAGTCAGGTGTCCATGCAGGCCAACAGCGTCATCATGGCGCTGGCCGGTGCAGAGCGCATCTTTAAGATGATGGACGAGCCCAGCGAGACCGATGAGGGCTATGTGACCCTCGTGAACGCCAAGTACGACCGCGAGGACAACCTCGTGGAGACCGAGGAGCGCACCGGCATCTGGGCCTGGAAGCACCCCCACCACGACGGCACCACCACCTACCACAAGCTGGCGGGCGACATCACCTTTACCGATGTCGATTTTGGCTATGTGCCGGAAAAGACCGTTCTGCACGGGATCAACCTCTATGGCCGCCCGGGCCAGAAGATCGCCTTTGTCGGCTCCACCGGTGCCGGCAAGACCACCATCACCAACCTGATCAACCGCTTCTACGATATTCAGGATGGCAAGATCCGCTACGACGGCATCAACATCCACAAGATCAAAAAGTCCGATCTGCGCCGTTCGCTGGGCATCGTGCTGCAGGACACGCACCTGTTCACCGGTACGGTCATGGAGAACATCCGCTATGGCCGTCTGGATGCCAGCGATGAAGAGTGCATGGCCGCCGCCAAGCTGGCCAACGCGGACGGCTTCATCCAGCGTCTGCCGGATGGCTACAACACCATGCTGACCGGCGACGGTGCGAACCTGTCGCAGGGCCAGCGCCAGCTGCTGGCCATCGCCCGCGCCGCCGTGGCCGACCCGCCGGTGCTGATCCTCGATGAGGCAACTTCCTCCATCGACACCCGTACCGAGGCACTGGTGCAGCGCGGCATGGACGGCCTGATGTACGGCCGCACCAGCTTCGTCATCGCCCACCGCCTGTCCACCGTCCGCAATGCAGACTGCATCGTGGTGCTGGAGCAGGGCCGCATCATCGAGCGCGGCAGTCACGACGAGCTGATCGCCAAGAAGGGCAAGTATTACCAGCTCTACACCGGCAACCTCGCCGAAAACTGATCAAGACATCTCTCCTCAATAACACAGCGCCCCCGCCGGGATTCTCTGATGTGACCGTTGATGAAAGCACTGGC
>OHMN01002155.1_pt1 | contig 9870 bp, 8 predicted proteins | sample 1569361 | NCBI WGS metagenome assembly OHMN01 (sample SAMEA3541508, study PRJEB24748) | human gut metagenome | biome: human gut; feature: human-associated habitat; material: faeces | place: China | collected 2012
GGCTCAAATTGTTCCGGATAAATATCACTTCCTTCATAGCCACAAACTCCCATTCTTGGGGAATTCGTGATTGGAAGAAAACATACGTCATTCTCATACGCTTCAAGTTCACCCTCTTCCAGTTTATTCACGCACTCTTCGCACCAGAATAGATCTTCATCATAAATACGAAATGCATTGATCCATGTTGCTTTCTGATTTCCGCAAATAGAACATACAAACTGTGGCGGATTATTTCTGGATAAAATCACAACTTTTTCGTTCTGCTTTTGGGCACTGTAATGATCCAACACTTTGACCATAATTTCTGTTGTAGAACCAAAATCATATTCATAATTAAAAATCATTCCCGTTGTAAGCACTTGTTTTAATGTATGATTCGTACTCTTTGCCGGCTCACCCCAACCAAAATCATCATCGGGTTCCCTTTCATAGCTTACACCATCAATCTCAAATGCACTTAAATGTCCGCAACACTCTACCCAAATATCACGGATAAATCGATCCAGATCATCCAATGTTGCATTCTCTTTGATTTGAATAATCAGCCAATAGTCTTTATTATATGCTCCATATAACAACAATTCAAAATATTTTTCTGTTTTTTCCGCTTTTTCGCACGAATCAACTCTTTTCTTACACGTTTGTAAATGCTTTGCTATCCCCGTTCTTGTGTATTCTTTTCCGCAATATTTGCAAAATCCTCTTGTACTCTTTGCCATTTGATTATCTCCTATTTAATTTTGCAGTCTGTTTTAGAACATACTGACTTTAAACTGGACGAACAGCCTTAGGCATCCGTGATCAGGTATCCATCAAAACTCTTAAGCAGTTTCCGGGCACGAAGAAGTGCCTGGATCATGTTGTCGATCTGGATATTCTGTTTTCTGATCTTTTCATCACGCTCGGCAATGATCCTTTTACCGGCTTCCAGTTCCTGCGCCTGTTTTGCTGCAAGAGCTCTCAGCATTAGTAATTCTTCATGCTCTGTCATGCTGTTTTACTCCGTACTTTTGATAGAAACAGCATACCATTTTTCGACATTTTTATCTACTGTTTTACGATATCTGAACCCCCGAAAAGTGCTGAATTTCAAGGCTTTCCAAGGCTTTTTCACAGCATTATCACGGAAGATCAGAAACAGCTGTTTTCATAGTCTATCTTTACCTGATGATGGGCTTTTTTCTGTTCGATTTCCAGTCCCTGGAGGAGCCATTACACCTGCTGGAAAGAGATTTCCCTTACTTCATCCGGTGTCCTGGGCCATGCGGACTTTAAGAGTAAAAGAAATCATTTCCAAGCTTAATGAGATACTAACTGGTTATTTCCATTACTATGGCATCACTGACAATTCAGAGAGAATCACAGCATTTCGTTATAATGTTATGAAAAGCCTTTTCTACTGGCTGAACAGAAGAAGCCAGAAGAAAAGCTACAACTGGGTAGAGTTTCTGAATATGATTGATAACAGTTACCCGTTAGTAAGAGCAAGAATATATGTCAGTGTATACGATTGATAAATGTGAACGATTCGTTTCACAAAGAGCCGGATGCGGGAAAGCCGCAAGTCCGGATTCTGCGAGGGGCGTACGACCGCAAGGGGTGCGTCTACTCGACCCGATATGTTTTGCAAAAGCCGTTACTATGAAACTGTCTAAGAAAAGTGTCAATGCCCTCAACGGGCTTACTTTCATTTCTACAAAAAACGTATCCAGACAGAAAAACAGTAGAATGGCTCGTGTCAATGCCCTCAACGGGCTTACTTTCATTTCTACTCAGAGAACTTTGAAGTTCTGTGTAAATATGTCGGTGTGTCAATGCCCTCAACGGGCTTACTTTCATTTCTACATTGTTACGGAAATCAAATATGACATAGAGCCGGAAGTGTGTCAATGCCCTCAACGGGCTTACTTTCATTTCTACAGATTATAAACTGTTTATCAAATCATTGATTGATGGTGTCAATGCCCTCAACGGGCTTACTTTCATTTCTACGGTAGCCTCTCGGAACCCTTGATTTTAGCGGCTTCCGAGAGCTATTTTTGCAAGTAATTAACAGAATTTTCTGTAAATTACTGTTTTTACTGCTTTTTTTGTGCTCGTCCAAAAGTCTATCAGCTCATATATTATTATCATATGCCCTCATAGCTCTTTTGTCAATAAACTCGCACTATAATTTTCAGATAAATGTTTCTGGTTTTTCCTTCTCCTTTACCACTGAAGTAACAAGAATTGTGAACTTCCAGTTTTTTTCCGCCTAAATCGAGTGTCGCTATATCTGCGACTCAAAATAATTCTATTTTTCCGTCTTTTCTTCATCTGATTCTGCATTCAAAAAGTTCATGATCTCCTCATATGACCGCCCATTTTTTACAACCGCTGACAGGATCTCTTCTTTTCTTATGCTGCTTTCTCCAGTTATGCATACAGATTGTACAAATGCCAGGGAGAACGGAAAGAGCTGGAAGCCAAAGTATAGGCTCTCTCCAGTTGACGTACAATCCTTGTATAGCATGAATAGTTCCTTCCGACACCGCAGAGCTGTATGAAATCTCACCGTATCGATAAACCCACATATTGCCTTTCCATTAGACTACAATATGCAATACAAAAAACATACAAAGCAATTGACATACGTATAAATACGTATTAAAATATAAGTATGATAAGGAAAGGAGATACAAAAGATGCCAATGAGTCCTAAGGAGATGTTAACTCTCCTGAAAGAAAATGGTTTCGAAACGGTAAATCAGAATGGCTCTCATGTCAAACTGAATAACCAAGAAACCGGAAGAACGGTAATCGTTCCTTATCACTCCAAAGATCTGAAAAAGGGATTGGAGCAGGCAATACTTAAACAGGCGGGGCTTAAATAGCCCTGCCGCCTGAAATGGAGGGTGTTTATATGAATAGATTATTTTATCCGGCAGTATTTCATAAAGCAGAGGAAGGCGGATTTTGGGTTACATTTCCGGATATTCCAGAATGTATGACACAGGGCGAAGATATGCAGGAAGCATATGAAATGTCTGTGGATGCCCTTGGACTGGCATTGACCGCAAGAGAAAATGAAAAGGAACCAATACCAGAAGCCTCAGCTCTTGATGCTATAGATCCAGAAGATGGAACTCTAGTGATCGTAGAATTTGATATGGCGGAATATCGCAGAGCGAATTGTTCTCGTGCAGTAAAGAAAACATTGAGCATCCCAGAATGGCTTAATGAAGCTGCAATCCGTGAAAACATTAACTTTTCTCAGATCTTGCAGGAAGCATTGATGGTAAAATTAGGAATTTTACAGACCCGATTTTAAAAGAAATGAAGAAAAAGAACAAATGATAAAAGCTGCTGCCTTTATAAAAAGCTGTCTGCGACATTCCGATAAATAAATCTTTGCGCAAAAAAGACAGATGTGGGAGTATTTCATTACCTGCATCTGTCTCTTTTTATTCTATGCTATTTTCTACTCATGAATTTCCAATGGAAGTCCATCTGGATCATGGAAAAATGTCATTTTCTTTCCGGTATAATCATCCAGGCGTACCGGCTCTGTTTCAATTCCTTTTCTATTCAATTCTTTTACTGTATCATCTACACTCTCAACTTTAAATGCCAGATGGCGTAATCCCAATGCTTCTGGATAATTTACACGAGCTGGAGCATTTTTTATTATAAAAAGTTCTATTTCCTGCGTTCCACATGCCAGATCAATCTTGTAATCATCACGTTCTTTTCGATAATTTTCTCTGATTACTTTAAACCCAAGCAGATCCACATAAAAATGTTTTGATTTTTCATAGGATGTCAGATTTGGGGGACTTTCCTTAAGGTCACCATGTTTTGAGATATCTCCGCAGTCAAGTCTTACGTACTGAAAAAAAGGAGTCCAAATGACTCCTTTTTCCAATGCATATCAATTATTTTTAAAATATCGTATATCCGCCATCTACAGCCAAAGCCGCTCCATGGATGAAACTAGCTTCGTCTGATGCAAGGAATGCAATAGCCTGTGCTACTTCGATAGGTTCTCCAGGACGTTTTGCCGGACTCATTCCAATCTTCATTGTTACCGGATGCTGTGGAATTGCAAGCACACGTGCAATCATATCTGTTGCAATCGGTCCTGGAAGAACAGCATTTATACGCACTCCTGTACGTCCATGATCCAATGACATTTGACGGGTGAGTCCAAGAAGGCCATGTTTGGCAGAAGTGTAAGCAAGCCCTCCGCGGCCTGCTGCGGTTGCTGCCATGGAAGCTACATTGACGATGGTTCCAGCTCCTTGTTTTTCCATAATAGGAATTATTTTCTTGCAAAGAACAAATGGTGCTGTGAGATTTGTTGCAAGAACAGTGTTCCATTCATCCATTGTGATCTGATCCATATCGGCAGTTGTTCCGCCTACTCCTGCATTATTAACGAGAATGTCTATTTTTCCGTAGGCGTCCAGAGCTGTTTTAACCAGGTTATCAAGACTTTCATCAGATGTCACGTCTGTTTTACAGAAAATTGCTTCTCCTCCGGCTGCCTTGATTTCATTCACACAGCTTTCTCCCAGTTCTTCCTTTGTTCCAACAACTATGACTTTTGCTCCTTCTTTTGCAAAGAGTTCTGCGGTTGCTCTTCCGATTCCTCTTGTTGAACCGGTAATGATTGCTACTTTGTTTTCAAACTTCATGGCAATGCCCTCCTTATCTTCTTCCTGTTTCCATGAATGCTGTTCTGTCATACCGTGCGGTAAGCAGATACGGTGCCAGAACATCTGCGTCAATCTCTTCACATAAATTCAGTTTATGAACCATCAGATCATTTGAGGAATACGCACCTCCAATGACTGTTCTGATTGGAAGTTCTCCCCATGGATCATCAATGGACGATTGTAATTTAATCGCTGCAAAACCAGGCTCCCATGAATGGTAATTGTATTCACAGAGATTCTGAAGCAGAGCACCATTCTGGAAATGTGATTTTCCTTCTTTATCCGGTTCGCGGTCAAGGTGGAAGTAGAAACCACCGCCATATGTCTTTTTACCGGCTTCTGGGAACTGATACAGCATTCCGGTCATTGCGTTATTATATTCACCAATCTTGAGATCAATATTTACAAGTTCAGTACCACGACGGCAGACTTGAGCGGTCACATGATCATTGTTTCGACGGATTACAAATTCAGATCCCAGTTTCTTTGGAATTGATCCATTGTCACGTCCACACTGAACTGCCATTTCTGCACCGGTTCCCCCAAGTACAAGTCCTATTGGATATAATCCAAGCTGTGTTCCATATGTACAGTAAACACCAAGGATTGCTTCATAATAATCATCAGCAAAGGTAGGCTCCTTAACATGGCACACAGATACCGTAACTACAGGCACGGAAAATGGTTTTAACGGTGCAGGCAGAACCTTTGCAATCGCCGCAGGATCGGTGAGGTATGCAAGATATATTCCCTCCTGATTTTTCATAAGAGATATCTTACCGAAATTAGGCATTTCCTCCGGAGCAGTGATAAAGCTTGGAGTTTTGACAGATGTCTTAAACAATTTCCTTGCTGCTTCAAAACCACTTCTGGATGCAGGAGCAATCGTACCGTCTTTCACAGCATTTCCGATAGCCTGAGCATGGATTCCTTTTTCTTTTAATTCTTCAACAAGATGGTTGTCCGGACGGAAACCAAGGGAAAGAACAACAGCATCTGCAGCAACTTCCACATTTATCTTATCGTTCAGTCTTTCAAGTACAACTCCATCTTTTTTGATCTCTTTAAGAGCATATGCCATCATGAACTGGGCATTGTATTCTTTCAATCTTCCACATACATCTGCAACATTTGTATGATTTGCATTAGGAGCAACTTTGTCAAGCATATCCGCAAGTACAACGGTATTTCCTTCGTGACAGAGATATTCTGCTGTTTCAAGTCCCGTAACACCTGCTCCGATGATCATTACTTTTTTATTCTTCAGTCCGGCTTTTCCGGAAAGAATATCTTCGATTGTATATACATTTTCTCCGGTTATTCCGGGAATAGATCCTGGAATGACAGATTTAGAACCTGTTGCTACAAGTACCGCGTCCGGATTCATTTCTGCAATTTTATCCGCAGTCGCTTCCATATCAAGTTTTAATTCAACTCCAAGTTTCTCAAATTCAACATTATAATAATCAGCAATCCAGCCCATACGTTCTTTGAAAGGAGGCTTCTTTGCAAGGTTTATCGTACCTCCAAGCTCACTCTGGCGGTCAACCAATGTTACCTTCATGCCGCGTTCAGCAAGTGTTTTAGCAGCGATCATACCACATGGTCCGCCACCCACAACTACTACCTTATGTTCCTGAGTGTCATATTCTGCATTTCCATAAAGACGTTCGCGGCATGCACGTGGATTAACTGCACATTCCGCAGGAATACCCGCGCCCATCCATGCATTCAGGCTCTCAAAGCAACGCAGACAGTTGATACATTTACAAATTTCATTCTCTCTTCCTTCAAGTACCTTGAGTCCCCACTGTTCGTCTGCGAGCCAGCTTCTTCCCATGGAGACAAAATCAACAATACCTCCTTCCAGAAAACTCTCAGCTACCTGTGGTTCACGTATGCAGGAAACTCCTATCACTGGAATAGAAACGTGATCTTTTACGGCCTTGATCAGATCTTTTCTCCAACCCTGGGGGAAGGAGATTGGCTCTACACATACACTTCCTGTCTCGTATAAACCAACAGACACATCAATAAAATCAATCCCGCATTTCTCAAGCGCCATTGCAATCTTAACTCCATCCTGGATATGGATATAATCCTCTGTCACTCCTGTTTTATCCAGAAATTCTTCAACGCTTAAACGGACACCGATCGGAAAGTCCGGTCCACACTGTACACGGATTCCATTTATGATCTCGGTGATCATACGAAGTCTGTTTTCAAAGGAACCACCATACTCATCTTCGCGTTTATTTGTGTAAGGGGAAAGAAACTGTTGTAATAGATACCCATGAGCCGCATGAAGCTCTACTCCATCGCAACCCGCTTTTTTTACCCGTACAGCACCTGAGATAAACTGTTGGATCAAAGCTTTTACTTCTTCTGTTGAAAGAGCCCTTGTTTCTTGCTGAAGATATTTGCACGGTATTGCTGAAGCAGATACTACCGGACCGCCTGTAAGAGCAGTTACTGTTTCACGTCCAGGGTGATGCAGCTGGATGAATATCTTTGTCCCATATTTATGTACTGTTTCTGCAAGCTTTGCAAGACCTTCGATATGTCTGTCTTTTGAAACAGACAGCTGACGCATCATCCCTGCACCATGCAGATCGTTTACCCTTGCAATCTCCGGAATAATAAGCGCTGCGCCACCAATTGCACGTGCCTCATAGAATGCAATCATGTCTTCCGATGGAGACCCATCCATCTCCGCCAGGCTTGTACCCATCGGTGACATTACAAGCCGGTTTTTAAGTGTAATATTTCCAATTTTTCCCTGTTTAAATATTTCCTGATACATGTACACCCTCCTTTACTTGTGTCTCTTGATTATTATGGCTTAAAAATAACATTTTCATTGTTAAAAAAACAACGGCATAAATATAAAAAAGACATTGTGTATTTATGCACAATGCACTATAATTAATAATAATCTGCAAAACACTGTGCATTTTTCACAAATAATTGTAAAGAGGAGTATGAAGATGCTGTTTTCCGATCTTATTGATTATTTAAAAAATGAAAAAACTTTTAACATAATACTAAATTGTTCTACTGATCTTCATGAAATACGAGATGTAGAGCTGCTGGATGGCACTCAAACAGGATACGCCACAGATATTGTCTATTTTGGTTATCCAGATGTCTTGTCTCCTGATATGCAGCCTTCTCAATGTATCCTTGTTCGTGGAGAAAACTATCTTTTTCCTTATTCCTGCACGGATCGTGCAACAGTACAGGCAAAAGAGCTTTTTGCGGTTTTTAATGCAGCAAAACAGTTTCTTCAGACACATGAACAGGTTAGTTTATATGAAGAACTGGTTCGAAAAGGCCACTCTTCCCATAGCCTGGATGAAGTGATTAACTCTGCATCCATCAAATTAGGATATTCTTTGGTATTTTGCGACAAGAAATTCCGTATCCTGTCATATTCTACATCAATTCCGGTTACGGATAAATTATGGAAAAAGAATATTGAACGTGGATATTGTACATACGATTTCATTAAAAATGTAATGTCATTGGAAGCTGTCCAGGGGGCTTCAGCCAGCATTGAGGCCGTTGAAGTATCTTGCCCGGAATCACCATATCGTAAATGTAGTTCGAAAGTGTTTTTAAACGGTGTTCAGGTTGGTTTTGTTCTGATGATAGAAAACAATATCCCTTTTACCGCAGAACACTTAGCAGCTATGAGTGATGTAAGCCGGGCAATCAGCTCCGTAGTTGGACATTATCATCCTGAACTGTTTCAGTACACCAGTGCGGACCAGCAGCTTCTTGAAGCCTTGCTGATTGGAACTCCGGCTGATATATTGGCAGATTCCATTTCTCATCTTCGAGTATCTGATGCAATGTATGCACTTTGTATCCAACCGAAGACATTTTTGAAGGAAAATAAATTAAAGCAGCAGCTTTATCCTGTGATCCGACATATCTTTCCGGAAGCATATATGACTGTCCACGACAATGCACTAGTCCTGCTTGTACCAGATCAGAGTTCTGTTATATTTGTAGATACTCAAAAAATAATGCTTAAAACGATGGCAGAGTATCATCTGGATGTAGGAATCTCCCTGGTTTTTTCAAAAATGGATGAATTTTACAGAGCTTATCAGCAGGCGCGGACAGTTCTTGAATGGAATCACAGAATCCCTGATAACCTTAAGAAGGAAATATCATGGGATCAAAGGTATCCGATGGAGCATCAAATTCATCGGTATTCTGAAATTGAGTTCTACGAAATGATGAACAAGATCAAAGAACCAGAAAAACTTGCAGATTATATCCACCCTGCCCTTTACAGACTGAATAAATATGACCAGAGAACGGGAAATGAACTTTACCATACACTTGAGGTATATCTACAGTGTTTCCATAACAATAAGGAAACAGCTAACATTTTGTGTATTCACAGGAATTCGCTGGCTTATCGAATGGAAAAAATCATTGAAATAGGTAAAGCCGATTTAAACGATCCCATGACAGAGTTTCTGTTGAGAATGTCTTTTAAGCTTGTGGAATATTTGAAGATAAGAGACCTCGATCTCCCCTGATATTTAAAATTGTAGCTTTTCATAACATTATAACGAAATGCTGTAATTCTCTCTGAATTGTCAGTGATGCCATAGTAATGGAGATAACCAGTCAGTATCTCATTAAGCTTCTCTCTGTTGACTGTGAGTTTCAGCTTCTCTTCAAGATATTTCGTACTGCTTTCCAGAAGTCTCTCCGATGCCCGTTTGCTTTTTGCAAGAAGCACAATGTCATCTGCATATCGGATACATGGGACTCCTCTCTTTACAAACTCCTGGTCAAACTCATTAAGGTAGATATTCGCCAGTAATGGGGATAGGTTTCCTCCTTGTGGCGAACCTTCCTCTGTTTCCATCACCACTCCATTCTCCATTACCCCGCTTTTCAGATAACGCTTAATCAACTGTACCACCCGTTCGTCCTTTACGGTCTTGCGTAGTAAGTTAATAAGGATTTCATGGTTAAGTGTATCAAAGTATTTCGATAAATCTAAGGATACTGCATAAGTGTATCCTTTTTCTGCATACTCCTTCACTTTAAGTATTGCGTCTTTGGCGCTTCTGCCCGGACGATAGCCAAAGCTACCATCTGCAAACAGCGGTTCATAGATTGGCACTAACTGTTGGGTTATTGC
>OHMN01002158.1_pt1 | contig 9846 bp, 8 predicted proteins | sample 1569361 | NCBI WGS metagenome assembly OHMN01 (sample SAMEA3541508, study PRJEB24748) | human gut metagenome | biome: human gut; feature: human-associated habitat; material: faeces | place: China | collected 2012
TTCGCTTTCGGCTACTAATACGATACTACTGCTCTTGGATTTGCGGATCATGCCAGTTTGAGAATGAGGGTATGGACCAGCATGTGCCGGTAGATAAATTACAACCTTATATAGACGATGCCTTGGACTTAATCGAATTCGCCAATGGCCCGATTACCTCCCAATGGGGCAAAGTGCGTGCGGATATGGGGCATCCGGCTTCTTTTAATCTGAAATTTATCGCTATCGGCAACGAGCAATGGGGACCATTATATCCCGAACGCCTCGAACCATTCGTGAAAGCCATCCGAGCCAAATATCCGGAGATCAAAATCATCGGCAGTTCCGGTCCTGATTCGGAAGGAAAAGATTTCGAATATCTATGGCCGGAGATGAAACGCTTAAAAGTAGATCTGGTGGATGAACATTTCTATCGCTCACCGGAATGGTTCCTAAATAGTGCCAAACGATATGATTCGTATGATCGGCAAGGCCCCAAAGTGTTCGCCGGTGAATATGCTTGCCACCCGACTAACCGGGAGAATAGCTTCCTGACCGCATTATGCGAGGCTGCGTTTATGACCGGTCTTGAACGGAATGCCGACGTGGTGGAATTATGTACATACGCCCCTTTATTCGCACATGTCGATGCGTGGCAATGGCGTCCGGACTTAATCTGGTTCAACAACCTAAACATCGTGAAAACTCCTAACTACTATGTACAACAATTATACGGGCACAATGCCGGAACAAACGTATTGCCCCTGACGATGAACAAAGAAGCCGTTACCGGGCAAAGCGAGCTATTCGCCACAGCCGCCCTCGACAAAGGCACAAACGAGCTCATCATCAAAATCGTCAATACCGGCATCCAGAGCAAAAAGATCCAATTAAACCTAAACGGAATCTCATCCGGCAAGCATAAAGGAAAGTTGATGGTCTTACATGCCTCAGACTTAGAAGCGAAGAACACATTGGGTAAACCGGAAACAGTCATACCCATTGAATCAGCGGTGGAACTAGAGGCTCCCGCTACTGAAGTCTCCGTCCAACCATTGAGTTTCTTAGTCTATAGGATATCGCTATAATCTATCATACATACGAATGTTATGAATATTGAAGAGTTTAGGGAATATTGCCTTTCGTTGAATGGTGTTTATGAAAAAATGCCTTTCACGAATGTTCCTGATAAATACAGTCGGGACGTTCTTTGCTTTTATGTAGGAAGTAAATGGTTCTGCTTCGTAAATATCGAAGTATTTGATTTTTGCTGTATCAAATGTGACCCGAATGAATCGGGAGAGTTGCAAGCTCGATACTCTGGCATAACACCCGGTTGGCATATGAATAAAAAATACTGGATTAGTGTCTATTTTAATCAAGATGTACCCGACAACAAGATCAAAGAGCTTATAAAACAATCCTACGATATCGTATATCAATCTCTTCCTAAAAAGGAAAAAGGGATGTAGATTTTAGCGCAGTTACTCCGTTTATTTTCCATTTGAGAAGGACGTTTGAAAGATTATACGTACATTTGTGAATTCACCTAAACAGCTTAAATATGATGCAGACGAATTTACAATTGGACCTTGCCTTCAACTATCTGGAAAATACCGGAACCAACATCTTCCTTACCGGAAAAGCGGGAACAGGAAAGACCACATTCTTTGTGGGCGATACCGTGTTCCAGGGCAGCATTGGCCGCACCGATCTGGAGGGTCCCCAAAACGGATGATTGTGGTAGCACCTACCGGAGTGGCGGCGATTAATGCGGGAGGGGTAACCATTCACTCCTTCTTTCAGCTACCTTTCGGACCGTATATACCGGGTAGCGAAATGGCCTCCGGGCAAAATAAATCCTATTCTCATAAATTCAGCCGGGATAAGATCAATATCATCCGTAGTATGGACCTGCTCGTGATTGATGAGGTCAGTATGGTACGTGCCGATTTGCTGGATGCTATCAGTGATATGCTACGTCGTTATCGGGATAGGAATAAACCCTTTGGGGGCGTTCAATTATTATTGATCGGAGATTTACAACAATTAGCCCCCGTAGCGAAGGAGGACGAATGGAATTTGTTGAGAGAACATTACGCCTCTCCCTTCTTTTTTGACAGTAAGGCTCTTTCCGAAAGTGATTATCTTTGCATCGAATTAACTCAAGTATATCGCCAAGCGGACGATACGTTCGTACGCTTATTGAACAATATCCGGGAAAACCGCTTCGACGAGAATACGCTACACACCTTAAACCAACGTTATATCCCCAATTTTAAACCAAATGACAAAGCAGGTTATATCACGCTGACAACCCATAATTATCAAGCCCAGCAAATCAATAACCGGAAGTTGCAAGAATTACCCGGCCCGGCTTATACGTACAAGGCGGAGATCAAGGATGACTTTCCAGCTTACTCCTACCCGACCGACGAGGTATTGGAGCTAAAGCAAGACGCTCAAGTCATGTTCGTAAAAAACGACTCTTCCGGCGAAAGGCGATATTATAACGGAAAGATCGGCCGAATTGTCTTCATCAGCCCGAGCAAGATTATCGTATCCGACGAATTAGGAAACGATATCACCGTAGACCGGGAGACATGGACAAACGTGAAATATACGATCGACGAGAACACGAAGGATATCACGGAGACAATCGCCGGCTCTTTCAGCCAATACCCACTGAAAACCGCTTGGGCGATCACGATCCATAAAAGCCAAGGCTTGACTTTCGAGCATGCCATCATCGACGCATCCGCCGCCTTCTCACACGGACAAGTCTACGTTGCTTTGAGCCGTTGCAAGACATTGGAAGGAATGGTATTAAGTAGCCCGATCACTCGAAACGCCATGATTAGCGATGAGAAGATATTAAGTTATACCTCTTCCCTCTCGGAGCGTCAACCGTGTGAAGACCAACTGCGTCAAGCCCAACAACAGTATTATTTGAGATTGGCAACCGAGCTATTCGACTTCAATCCCGTACAACAAAAGTTGCAATATACATCTTACGCGGCATACACCCATCTGCAAAAACTATACCCGGAATTAAGCAACCAATATCCCCGGGTACGGGATTATTTCCGTTCGGATATAGTAGAAGTAGGCGAACGTTTCTGCCAGCAACTCACCCGTATGATCTCCAGCACGAATCTCTATGATACGGACGAGCATATACAAGACCGCATCCGAAAAGGTTGCGCTTACTTTCTGGAAAAGATCGAGACCTATTGCCTCCCTTTGATAGAGGCTTCCGATGTAGAGATCGACAATAAAGAGGCCCGTAAGGCATTTACATCCGCATTAAAAGCTTTCAGCGATGAGCTTACGATCAAGGTCGCTACATTAAAAGCCTGCCAAGATGGTTTTCGTCTCATCGACTATCTATCCGCCAAGGCTAAAGCGAACATTGAGGAGTCGGCTGTTGCCAGCAAGCAGAAATCGACGCGGAAATCGACGGAAGCGGAAAAGATCCCCGTCTCCACGGATGTCTTACATCCTGAGCTATATGCCCGTTTGAAACAATGGAGATACGAGCTTGCCGTAGAAAAGGAGTTGCCTCCTTACACGATCTTGCAACAGAAAGCCTTAATTGGCGTTTGCAACACTTTGCCCACGAACTCGAAAGAACTGTTGAAGATACCCGGAATCGGCAAAAAGATCATAGAGAACTACGGTGAGACCCTATTAGAAATCGTATCTTCCTACTCACCTTCCACGCATGGGAACGGGCTGTGAGATACGGAGACAACTCACGATAGCGGCGACTAAAGCGAAACCGATCGCTACATACATACAAACCGGCATACTATCGGTGGCAGAGGTAACACTAAAGATCAAAGCGACAAATGTCGTCCCCAGCGTTTGCCCCAACAGTCGTGCCGTACCTTGCATACCGTTCGCCCCGCCACTCCGGGAACGAGGGGCGGCCGATATCATCGTGCTATTATTCGGGGTCTGGAACAGGCCGAAACCCATACCGCAAAGCATCAATCGCCAAGCGATATCCATATTGGTGGGTTGCCCCGGCAATAAAGCCAATAGAAGAAGTCCGGTCGCATACACCACCATTCCGATACCGCCTAACAATCCGGGATGATATTTCTCGATCAGCCTCCCGGCTACCGGAGCGGTCAAGATCGTCGCTACCGGCCAAGGAGTCAACAGCAGCCCCGTCTCCACCTCATTTCTTCCGGCCACATTTTGCAAATAAAAGGGTAATGATACCATCGCCAACAACTGTGCCGTAAATGAAGTGATCGAGGATAATACGGACAAGGCGAATATCGGAATCCGCATCAAGTCCAATGGCAATATCGGAACCTCCTGCCGTAGTTGCCTGCGGATAAAAAATGTTCCGATCACCAATAGAAGAAGAACCTGTAAAGCGATCATTCTCCAGTTCTCATGATGGGCGATGCCTTCCAACGAATAAATCAGCAATCCGAAAGTCAGGGCATTCGAGATTCCACCGATCTTATCAAACTTTCGTTTCGGCCCATCCTTGCAAGGATTTTGAGGCAAAAGAAAATAACCCGTTATAATCGCGCAAATCCCTAAAGGTACGTTGATAGCGAACAACCAATTCCAAGAAGCGACTGATAAGATAGCGCCCGCCAACGACGGCCCGGCAGCAATCGATACCGCCACGACCATGGCATTGATACTCATTCCCCGCCCTATATATTGTGGAGGATAAATAATACGAAGTAAAGCGGTCGTCACGCTCATGATAGCCGAGGCTCCGATCCCTTGCAATATTCTCGCGACCGTCAACATGGCGAAAGACGAGGATAAGGCACAAAATAATGACGTTGAGCAGAATATTGTCGTCCCGATCAAGAAAATCCGCTTATATCCATAAATATCTCCCAAAGCGGAGAACGATAAAAGAGACATCGTAATCGTTAGCTGATAAGCGTTGACAATCCAGATCGTGGAGGAAGGGGATGTCCCGAATTCACGGGACAAGGTAGGAAGCGCCACGTTGACAATCGTGCCGTCCAACACGGACATGGTCAATGCCAACGCAACCGCTATTACTGCCCAATAACGCCTCGGTATAAATCGTATCATATTACATTATTTCTTCAAATCGAAACCCAGCATCATGCCATCATATTCACTTGCCAACTTATTGATAGCTTTCAAGGTCGTATTGCTGGATATAGAAGAAACCGTGCTCAAGAACTTCAGTAATTTATCCGCGTTAAAAAGCAATGTCAACTCATTACCAGAAAGGACGACATGGGCGGTAAGCGTAGAAACGGTCAGCTTCTTATTACCCACCGTATACCGTAACGTCACCGTTTTATCTTCCGGACTCACCGAGTAAGTACCTTTCAGGCTTCCCCTTTTCAACGCGCTCGTAAACGTACTATCCGAATTAAAGACATAATTAAATACACCTTCCACGATACCTACTTTCGCGCAATATTCCTTCATTTTCTTCTCTGCCTCGGTAGCAGCCAAGCTTCCCGCTACATTCTTCAAGGCATTATCACCTTCCAGTTGCAGGGCAGGGTTCACATACATCCAAGTTCCCTGTAAATTCTCGAAAGTCACGGCTTTCCCTCCGGTGACAGAAGTCACGGCGTTCTTTACGGCAGATGAATTTAAGATATCTTTCAAGGACTGTCCCTTCATGTTTCCGGGAATCAACAAAAGGCCGCATACGACCATCCACATACATAGTAACTTTTTCATCTCTTTGTTTTTTACTCAATTAGAAAAATCGGCCAAAGATACGAATATTATTCATACATTTGTTTTAAATAACTTTATACAAACATACCATGAGAAAGCAAGTCGTACGTATTTGTATGTTACTGGCCTGCGCCTTTAGCTTTATGCAAGGGCAAGCCAGCATCCAGCCTTCTATCGTAAAAGCTACGATTGACGAGCTAATAGCCAAGGACGCTAAGAATCAAGCAGGAATCACGAAGGGTGTCGAGCAAGTAGCCCGCCTCTGGCAAACCTCCGATGGGGATGAGCAAGCGTTTCAAACCTTCTGCCGGGAGAATTATCTATCCGATCCCGCCGAAAAAGACCAAGTTTTCCTCAAGATCAGCGAGTATATTGAAGGTATCAATGGCAATTTCAACGAGATGGTACTCTGTCTGCAACGAAATTTGAACCTAGATACCGGACCTCTACACGCCATCGATGAGAAATTCGGATCCTACAGCCCCAGTTCCCACCTAATGGACGATCTATACGCCAACAAGATCGGCTTCATCATCGCCCTCAACTTTCCCCAACTTACTCTCAAGGAGAAAGAGGCGTTAGGGAATGACCGTAAAGCATGGGCCTACGCCCGGCTAGGCGATATGTTTACGGAACGGATACCGGCGGAAGTAAAGCAAGCCGCCGCAGATACGGAAAGTGACGCAGATATTTACATAGCGGATTATAATATCTATATGGGGCATTTACTAACTCCTAAAGGAAAAACCATTTTCCCCTCCGACATGCGCTTACTTTGCCATTGGAACCTTCGCGACGAGATCAAGGCCAATTATAACAAAGGAAAAGAGGGATTGGAAAAACAACGGATGGTATATGAGATCATGAAGCGAATCATCTCGCAAGAAATCCCGAAAGAGGTGATCAACTCGGATCGTTACGAATGGAACCCGTACGCCAATACGTTATCTCAAGCAGGAAATGAACTAGAAGGTACCCCTGAAAGCCCGGCCCGCTATCAGAAAATGTTGAATAACTTCAACGCCATGCAGCGTATAGACAAATATACGGGAAACACCTATATAGACCGTAAGTTCACGGAAGATATGGAAATAGATGTCAACGATGTAGAAGCCCTGTTCGATCAATTCCTTTCCGCCCCCGAACTAAAGGAAGTGGGGAAAATCATCTCCAAACGCCTCGGACGCAAACTGGAAGCCTACGATATATGGTACGATGGCTTCAAGGCCCGTAGCAATCTGGACGAGAACAAGCTAAACGAGCAAACCCGTACCCTGTATCCCGATGCGGTAACGATGGAAAAGAAGCTACCGGAAATATTACAGAAACTAGGATTCAGCCCCGATCGTGCCCAATATCTAGCGGATAAGATCGCAGTCGATCCCGCCCGTGGTTCCGGTCATGCGTGGGGAGCCTCCATGAAAGGCCAGCGTTCCCGTTTACGTACCCGTATCCCTTCACAAGGGATGGATTACAAAGGATATAATATCGCCATCCACGAGTTCGGACATAACGTAGAGCAAACGATCTCATTATATGATGTCGATTATTATATGCTCAACGGAGTTCCCAATACGGCTTTCACCGAAGCGCTGGCCTTTGTCTTCCAGAAAAGAGACCTTGAGTTACTGGGCATAAAAGACGAGAATCCGGAAAAAGAAAAGATGGATATCTTGGATAAGATATGGAGCATGTATGAGATTTGCGGTGTTTCCATGCTGGATATCTCCGTATGGAAATGGATGTACGCACATCCTAACGCTACCGCCGGGGAATTGCAGGAGGCCGTGATCCGTCTTTCCAAGGAAATCTGGAATAAGTATTACGCTCCGGTATTCGGTGTAAAAGACGAGACCGTTCTAGCGATTTACTCCCATATGATCGGTTATCCGCTCTACCTTTCCGCCTACGCTTTCGGACAGATTATCGAGTTCCAGCTAGAGAACTACCTCAATGGCAAGGATTTCGCGAATGAGGTTAGCCGGATATTCAAGCAAGGCCGCCTCACCCCGAATGTGTGGATCAAGCAAGCTACCGGCAACGATCTTACCGTAGATCCGATGTTGGAAGCGCTTCGTAAGGTATTAAAAGACTAAACTACAGACCAAAAGAAAAGCCATCCCGATACCGAGATGGCTTTCTTTATTTATATCAAGAAACTTCCGATTATAACTTGTCGTTAGAACCAAGAACGTTGATGATCTTGTGTTTGTAAAGTTTCTCCATGTTATCACGAGCCGGGCCCAGATATTTACGAGGATCGAATTCAGCCGGTTTCTCAGCGAAAGTCTTGCGGATAGCGGCAGTCATCGCCAAACGAGAGTCTGAGTCGATATTGATCTTACATACAGAAGATTTAGCAGCCTTACGCAACCACTCTTCAGGAATACCGATAGCAGCCTTCAAAGCGCCACCGAATTTGTTGATAGTCTCAACCTCTTCCTGAGGAACAGAAGAAGAACCGTGAAGAACGATAGGGAATCCCGGAAGTTTCTCCATAACAGCGTCCAAAACGTCGAATGCCAATGGAGGAGGAACCATCTTACCTGTAACAGGGTCGATCGTACATTGCTCCGGAGTGAACTTATAAGCACCGTGAGAAGTACCGATTGAGATAGCCAAAGAATCGCAGCCCGTACGAGTAGCGAAGTCGATAACTTCCTCAGGATTGGTATAAGTGTGGTGGTCTGAAGAAACCTCATCCTCAACACCTGCCAATACACCAAGCTCGCCTTCTACAGTTACATCGAATTGATGAGCGTACTCAACAACTTTCTTAGTCAAAGCGATGTTCTCTTCATAAGGAAGGTGAGAACCGTCGATCATTACAGATGAGAAGCCAGAGTCGATACAGCTCTTGCAAGTCTCAAACGTATCACCATGGTCTAAGTGAAGAACGATCTGAGGATTCGGGCAACCTAATTCCTTAGCATATTCAACAGCACCCTGTGCCATGTAACGAAGCAAAGTAGCGTTTGCGTACTGGCGAGCGCCCTTTGAAACTTGCAAAATAACCGGAGATTTTGTCTCTACAGCAGCCTTGATGATAGCCTGCATCTGTTCCATGTTATTGAAGTTGAAAGCAGGGATAGCATATCCGCCCTTGATAGCCTTAGCGAACATTTCTTTTGTGTTCACCAAGCCCAAATCTTTGTAATTTACCATAGTTGTTATTATGTTATTACGTTAATGATTAAAAACTTGCACAAAGATAATCAAGATTCACGACAAATGATGCTTCAAAGCATATAAAATAACACAAAATCAACGCCCTTGAAAAAAATAATACGATTTTCTTTGTTTGTTTGTGGCAAACCCTTACCTTTGCAAGCCAAAATACCGGTTACCAAATATATACAGAGTATAAATTAAAATAGATAATAAAGCAATGAAAAAAGGTATTCATCCTGAAAATTATCGTCCTGTAGTATTTAAGGACATGTCAAACGATGATGTATTCATCACTCGTTCTACTATTAACGCTAAAGAGACGATCGAGATCGACGGCGTAACTTATCCGTTGGTAAAGGTCGAGATCTCTAACACTTCTCACCCGTTCTACACTGGTAAGTCTAAGTTGGTCGATACAGCCGGACGTGTTGATAAGTTCATGAGCCGTTATGGTAACCGTAACAAGAAATAAGATTTCTTTCTTTAAGAAATAAAAAAAGGTCACGATTTGTATCGTGGCCTTTTTTTGTATCTTTGCCGGAGTTAACATAATGAAATATCATGGCAAAAACGAAAGAACAATTACTAAACATCTTGGATCAGTTCCAGTTGGACGAGAAAGTAGTTTCCGCTGAACCATTCGGAAACGGACACATTAATGATACATTGAAAGTGACCAACGAGAAAGGGGAGATCAAATACGTGCTACAGCGTATCAACCATTTAATCTTCACCAATGTGGATATGCTGCAAAATAACATCCATGTGGTTACCACTCATATCCGCAAAAAGCTGGAGGAAAAAGGTGAAACGGATATCGACCGTAAGGTATTAACCTTCTTGCCGACTAAAGACGGGAAAAAATATTATTTCGATGGAGATAGTTATTGGCGGGTATGCCTATTCATCCCTCGCAGCAAAAGCTATGAGGAAGTAACTCCTGAGCTTTCTTATGAGGCTGGCAAAGCGTTCGGTGATTTCCAGACC
>OHMN01002165.1_pt1 | contig 9818 bp, 9 predicted proteins | sample 1569361 | NCBI WGS metagenome assembly OHMN01 (sample SAMEA3541508, study PRJEB24748) | human gut metagenome | biome: human gut; feature: human-associated habitat; material: faeces | place: China | collected 2012
GTCCAGTGCGGCAAGCCCGGCGGCCTGCGCCAGACTGGACACCGCCCACGGCTGCCCGGCGGCCTGCGTGGCTTCCAGCAGGGCCGTGTTGGCACACAGGCAGTACCCCAGCCGCACCCCGGCCATGCCGTACAGCTTGGTAAAGGCCTTGAGGATCAGCAGATTTTTGCTGTCCAGCAGGGCTTTGGCGGTCAGGGCGTCGCAGTCGGGCAGAAAATCCAGAAAACATTCGTCCACCACCAGCAGTGCCCCGCAGGCTTCGCACCGGCGCAGGATGCGCTCCACAAGGGGCAGCGGCGTGAGCTGCCCGGTGGGGTTGTTGGGCTGGCAGAGAAATACCATGTCCACCTCCGGCGTGATGGAGGAGAGGATGGAATCCGTCACGGCAAAATCGACCTCTGCCTGCAGAAAATGTCGCCGTACCGCACAGCCCGCACTTTCCAGCGCGGCGGCGTACTCGGCAAAAGTGGGGGCGGTCACCAGCCCGGTGCGGGGTTTTGCCGCCCACGCCAGCCGGAAGATCAGGTCTGCCGCGCCGTTGCCGCAGAGGATAGATTCTGCCGGGATCCCCTCGTGCGGGGCCAGCTTTGCCCGCAGTGCCCGGCACAGAGGGTCGGGGTAGCGGTCGGCGTGAGGCAGGGCGGCAGCAATGGCGTTCGCCACGCCCTGCGGCAGGCCCAGCGGGCTCACGTTGGCCGAAAAATCCAGCGCGTCGTGCCCGTACTGTGCCCGATATCCGGCCCAGTCGCCGCCGTGTGTCAGCTGTGTCATAAGATCACCCCTCGGATCGCCAGCCCCAGCAGCAGGGCCAGCAGACTTTCGGCATACATCATTTTATTGGCGCGGCGGATGTCCTCCGGCTCAATGGGACGCAGGGCGTCGCCAATGGTAGGCTTGGGGTAATATTCCCCAAAATAGTAGGCAGGCCCGGCCAGCTGCACGCCCAGTGCTCCGGCACACGCGCTCTCGGTCTGGGCACTGTTGGGGCTGGCATGGTTGCGCCGGTCCCGCCGCCAGATACGCCACGCCCCTTTGGCGCTGTTGCCGGTCAGGGCCGCCGCCGCGCACCACAGCAGACCCGCCAGACGGCTGGGCAGATAGTTTGCCGCGTCGTCCAGCTTGGCGGGGATGCGGCCGAAAGAAAGGTACTTTTCGTTTTTGTAGCCCAGCATGCTGTCCATGGTGTTGATGGCCTTGTAGGTCAGCGCCAGCGGTGCCCCGCCGATGAGCATATACAGCAGCGGCGCGATCACGCCGTCGCTGGCGTTTTCGGCCACGGTCTCCACGGCGGCTTTGGTCACACCCTCAGCGGTCAGATTCTGGGTGTCGCGGCCCACGATACGGCTCACGGCCTTGCGGGCTGCGGGCAGGTCGCCCTTCACAAGCTCCTTGTGCACGTTCATGCTCTCCTGCGCAAGGCCCTTTGCGGCCAGTGCCTGCCCGCACCAGAACATCTGCACAGCCAGCCCCAGCCACGGGCTGAGCTTTGCTGCGCCCAGGCAGACAAGGCCGGTGCACACAAAGGTGCCCACCGGCAGGCAAAAAGCCACGATGCCGCCGCCCAGCAGCTCACCTTGCGGCGTTTTGGGCAGGCGGGCGCGCAGGCGTTTTTCCAGCGCGGAGATGGCCTTGCCCATGAGCACCACCGGGTGGGGCAGCCACGCGGGGTCGCCGAAGAGGGTGTCCAGCACAAAGCCGCCCAGAACGGCCAGCCCGGTCATACGTCGGCCTCCCTGGTGTACTGCACGGTCTTTACAAGGTGCAGCACCCGCTTGTCGGCCCAGTCGGCGGCGTCCAGCACAAAGCCGCCCGCGTTGGGGCCGCACCATTCGTAGTAGTCTTTATGGGGCAGGGCATAGCGCTCCAACGCGGCCATCTGGGTGCCGCCGTGGGCCAGGATGACCAGCATTTCTTCGCCGTCGGCCAGTGCCTTGTCCACCAGTGCCGAAAAGGCGCGGCAGATGCGCTCAGAAAAAGCGGCCTTGGTCTCGCCGTCCGGGCAGGGGCTCTCACAGTTGGCGGCTACCCAGGCCAGATAGTCCGGGTCGTGCTCCATCTCGATGTAATTGCGGCCCTCAAAGCTGCCGAAGCACATCTCCTTCAGGCCGTCCACCACCACCAGCTTTGCAGTGGGAAACAGCACCTCAGCGGTCTGCCGGGTGCGGCACAGCGGGGTGATGTACACGGTTTTGGGCTCAATGTCTGCCTTGCGCAGCATCGCGCGGCCAGCGGCAGAAAGCGGGATGTCCCGCTGGCCCTGATAGCGCTTCTCGGCGTTGTATTCGGTCAAGCCGTGGCGCAGGAAATAGATCAGCATGTTGGCAGTTCTCCTTTCAGAACGGTGGGGATGCCGCAGAACATCTGCACAACGCAGTCTGCCCGTGCGGCCAGCAGACAGGCCAGCCGCCCGGCGGCTTCGCGTCCGGCACGTTCGGCGGGGTCCATGGGTACCACGCCGCCGCCCACCTCGGTGGCAAGCACGATATCGTAAGCGGACAGCTCGTCCGCGAGTTTTTCCAGATTTTCGGCCCCGGCGGCCAGCTCCTGTACATCGCAGATGCACCGTCCGGGCAGGGTCTTGGCAAAGGTGCGCTTGCCGCTGTAAAGCGGCCCGGTGATAAAGATCATAACAGCCCTCCCCACTGGCAGGCACACAGTGCTGCCAGCATCCAGATCTCGGTTTTCTGCAAAAACCACCCGGCCAGATCACCGGTGATGCCGCCGAACTGCTTGCAGGCAACGGCGTGGTACCGCCACAGCACAGCCAGTGCGGCCAGCACCAGCGCCCAACCACCCAGTGCCAGCATGGCGCAGCACAGTACAGCGGCCAGAAGGGCCAGCACCCGGCGTACAGTGGCTCTGTCGGCTGCCGAGGCAAAGGTATGGGCAAGTCCGGTGTTCTTTGCCATGGGGAACGCCGCCACCGCATAGCCGGAGAGCGCCCGTTCCAGCACCAGTGCCATCATCCAGAGCAGCCCTGCCTGCGGGGTGAACTGTACACAGGCGCACAGGGCCAGATAAGCCGCAAAGTAGCTGCACAGACGGATCACGGCAAAGGCCCCGCAGTGAGGGTCCTTTAAGATCTCCAGCTTCTTTTCCCGGTCGCCGTAGCTCGAAAGTGCGTCGCAGGTGTCGGCGTAGCCGTCCAGATGGATGCCGCCGGTGACCCAGACCGGGATCAGGCAGAAGCCCGCCGCCCGCGCCGCACCCGGCAGGGGCAGCACGCCGCACAGGAACCACAGCAGCCCGATGACCACCCCGATGAGCGGGAAGGCGCACATCGCATACCGCATGTTCTTTTCGGTCCAGTTGAACTGCGGCACCGGCACAGCCGAAAACATGGCGAACGCCACGGCAACGGTCTGCAAAACGATCATTTTTCCACTCCTTTATAATAAACAGGGATGCCGCACACCACCCGCACCACGGCGTCGGCCCGGGCGGCCAGTGCATTGTTCACCTGCGCCAGCGCCAGCAGATAGCGGTCGGTGTCGCCTGCGTAGTCGGCCCCGCCGCTGAACACCTCGTTGGAGACGACGATCAGGGTTTCACACTGGGCATACACGGCGTCCAGCCCGGAAAGAATGGCCTGCGCGGTCTGCGGCCCGGCCCCGGCGGGATCATAGAGCTCGTTGGCAGTCAGGTTGCCCAGATCTTCCAGCAACGCGGTACCACGGGCGGGCAGATGCACGGCGTCCAGATGCAGGGGGCACTCCACCGTTTCAAACTTTTTTGCCGCCCGCATTCTGCGGTGCTTTTCCACCCGGGCGGCACATTCGGCGTCCCACACCTGCATGGTGGCCAGATAATAGCGCGGCAGAGTGCTGCGCAGTACCAGACTCTCGGCGTATTCGCTTTTTCCGCTGGCCGCCCCGCCGATCACCAGCGTCAGCATTGCGGGGTGTACGGCGTGATGCCGCCCTCCGCAAAGGAATAACAGTGGTCGTACACCGCCAGTGCCATGTCCCACAGCGGGAGGCTGGCCACAGCGCCGGTGCCCTCGCCCAGATGCAGCCCGGCGGTGAGAAGCGGGGCCTTGCCCAGTGCATCCAGCACCAGACGGGCGGCAGGCTCCGAGGAACAGTGACTGGCAAACACCGCTTTGGCCGCGGCAGGGCACAGCCGCACGGCGCACAGGGCTGCCACGCCGCTGATGAAGCCGTCCATTACCACGGGCACGCCTTCCAGCGCACCGCCCAGAAAGACGCCGCACAGCCCGGCAAGATCAAAGCCGCCCAGCTTGGCCAGCACGTCCAGAGGGTCTGTGGGGTCCGGCTCGTTGCGCAGGATGCCCCGGCAGATGGCATCCACCTTGCGGGCCAGCCCTTCATCCGAAAGGCCGGCTCCCCGGCCGGTCATCCGTTCCACCGGCTGGCCCAGCAGCACCGCTGCCACCGCACTGGAAGTGGTGGTGTTGCCAATGCCCATTTCGCCGGTGGCCAGCAGCTGCACACCGGCAGCTTTCTGCTCCTGCACCAGCCGGATGCCCCGGCCGACGGCCTCCACAGCCTGGGCGCGGGTCATGGCGGGACCCTGTGTGAAATCGGCAGTACCGGCGGCAATGCGGCAGTCTGCCACCCCCGGCACCGGGTCTCCGGCCATGCCCATGTCCACGGGCACCACATCGCAGTGGGCAGTACGGGCCATCTGGCACACGCTGGTACGCCGGGCAGCCAGATTCTCCGCCACTGCGCGGGTCACGCTCTGGTCGGTCTGGCTCACGCCCTGAGCCACCACGCCGTTGTCGGAGCAGAGCACCAGCACAGCCCGGCGGGAAACATCCAGCGCCGCACTGCCGGTGAGGGCGGCGGCATCTTCCAGCAAAGTTTCCAGTGCGCCCAGCCCGCCCAGAGGTTTGGCCAACCCGGCCCAGTGGGCGTGGGCGGCGGCGCGGGCAGCTTCATCCGGCGGGGTGATGCCGGAAAGTAAAGTTTTCAGTTCCGTTTCAGTCATGTGTGTTTCTCTTTTGTCGTTGATAGAACTTTGCACCGCTCACAAAGCGGCGGGGCAGGGGAGTGCCTGCCCAGTAAAGATGCGGGAAACCGGCGTACAAACTCATGCTTGCAAATCCGCATTCCCACTGTGCTTTTTCGCTTTTCCAAACGGAAAAGCCCGAACCATTGTCGGTGGAATCCCAGTGGTGGAATTCGTGAATGTGCAAATGCTCTCCGGCATGGAACAGCAGGCTGTCGGCTTTGGCGGTCATGTCGGCATAGCCGAACCGCACCAGCCGCCCCACCTTGACGCCTTTGCCGGGCAGAACGCCTGCCATGGGCCAGGCGGTACCGCTGACATCTTCCAGCGTCTGCCCCAGATACAGAAAGCCGCCGCACTCTGCCACCGTGGGCAGGCCGCCATTTACGGCATCCCGGATGGCATCGCGCATGGTTTTGTTTTCGCTCAGCGGCCGGGCATACAGTTCCGGGTAGCCGCCGGGCAGATACAGCCCGCAGATGTCCTCCGGCAGGGTGGTGTCGTGCACCGGACTGAAGAACACCAGTTCTGCCCCGGCAGTGCGCAGGCAGTCCAGCGTTTCGGCGTAGGCAAAGCAGAATGCCTTATCCTGTGCCACAGCAATGCGGACGCCCGCCGTTTTCAGAGCAGGCGGCGGCACCGGGGCAGGAGCCGGTCGTTCGGTCAGCGCTTCCAGCGTTGCCCAGTCCAGATTTGCTTCCAGCGCATCGGAAAGCAGGCTGATCTTCTGGGCAAGATCGGTGATCTCTCCGGCGGTTTTCAGGCCCAGATGGCGGCTCTCCACCACCGCCTGCGGCAGGCGGGGCAGATATCCCAGCACCGGCAGGCCGGTCTCGGTTTCCAGTAGGGGCTTGAGCATCCGGAAGAGCTTTTCGGAGCAGTCATTCAGCAGGATGCCTGCAATGTGGCTCTCCGGTTTGAAATGCACAAGACCCTGGATCTCTGCTGCCAGCGTCACACTGGCCCCCTTGGGCTGTACCACCAACAGTACCGGCAGGTCCAGTGCATCGGCCAGCTCCCAGGCACTGGCGCGGGTGGTCAGGCCCTGCCCATCGTAAAAACCCATGGCCCCTTCGCACACCACAGCCCCGTGCCCGGCAACATAATGGGCGTACAGTTCCCGTACCGTATTTTTGGCAGAAAGATAAAGATCCAGATTGTGGCTCTCCACCCCCAGCACCGACCGGTGGAACATGGGGTCGATGTAGTCCGGCCCGCTCTTGAAGGCGCAGGGGTCCATGCCCCGCTTTTTCAACGCGGCCAGCAGGGCGCAGGTGACGGTGGTCTTGCCGCTGCCGGAACGCGGTGCGGCGATGACGAACTGCATCATTTGCGTTCTCCCGTGATCAGAAAAATGGGGTTGTTGGCGGTCAGCAGGTGGAGCCTGCCTGCCGGTCTGGTACGGCTCACGGCAAGCTGGGTCACCTCAGCGGAAAGGTCATGAGCCGTAAGGGCTGCAATGGCGGCGCTCAGGGATTCCAGCGCAATGGCGGCAATGCAGATGCGCGCATTGGCGTTTTTGGCCAGAACCGTGTCCACCACCGCGGCCATGCTGCCCTTGGTGCCGCCAATGAACACGGCATCCGGGGCAGACAGGGCTTCCAGTGCGGCAGGGGCACGGCCCTCAATGAGGGAGAGGTTCCACGCCGCAAATTTTTCGCGGTTCCGGCGGATGAGGGCGCAGGCGTCCGGCTCACACTCCACCGCATACACATGCCCCTGCGGGGCGGCCAGTGCCAGCTCCACGCTCACGCTGCCGGTACCGGCCCCCACGTCCCACAGGGTATCGGCGGGGCGCACGGCCAGTTTAGCCAGCGCGGCGGCCCGCACTTCCTGCTTGGTCATGGGCACCTCGCCCCGGATGAAGGCCTCATCCGGCAGGCCGGGGGTGCGGCGTTCCGGGTGCACGGCATGTTCCACCAGCAGGACACTCAGGGAAGCAAAGGCCTGCCCGGCCAGTTCCTGCGCGGTGCCAAAGTGGATCTTTTCGTCGGGCGTGCCAAGGTTTTCACCCACAAGGGCGTGGGCATCGCCCAGCCCGGCGGCGGTCAGTGCGGCACACAGGGTGGCCGGGGTCTCGGCCCCGCCGGTGAGAAAGAATACGGTTTTATGGTTCATGCAGGCGGACACCGGGTCGCAGGCACAGCCGTGGGCAGAAACAAGAGTCCAGTCCTGCCAGGGGCGGCCTACGGCGGCTGCCAGCAGCTGTACGCTGGAAAGGCCGGGCAGCACCCGGCAGGAGATGCCAAAGGCCCGCAGCATGGGCAGCAGCTGGGATGCGCCGGAGTAGAACCCGGTATCGCCGCTGTACACCAGCGCAATTTCCTCGTCCGGGTGCGCGGCCAGACAGGCCAGAATTTCGTCCGGTTTGTACAGGGCCTGCAGGTTTTCGGTGCAGCCCTCCGGCAGTGTGGCCAGCAGCCGCTTTGCGCCCAGGATGCGGTCGGCACCCTGCAGGGCGGCAAGACCCTGTGCGGTCAGGCTGCCGGGGGTGCCGGAGCCCATACCAATGAGTGTGATCATCCTTTCAGCACCTCCCTGCAGCGGGTCAGGATCTGGTCTGCCGTCTCACCGGTCTCGGCCGGGCGGCGGATCACGATGAGCTGGACGCCGGTGTCAGCGGCAGCCTGCGCTTTCTCAGCAAAGCCACCGGCGGCCCCGCCGTCCTTGGTCACGAGAAAGCGAATGGAGAACTGCTCCAGCAGGGCCCGGTTCAGCGCGTAGGAGAACGGCCCTTGTAAAGCAAGGATATTCTTGTGAGGGATGTGCGCGGCCTCGCAGGCGGCAATGCCGTCCAGTGTAGGCAGCACACGGGGGTACAGCCGTTCCGGGGCCAGCTGCGCAAAGGCAGGCAGCTCCTTGGCCCCGGTGGCCAGCAGGACATTGCCCTGCGTTTGGGCCAGAAAATCCGCCACATGTGCCGCCGACTGGAGCACCATGCTCCCGGCAGGCAGGGGGCTTTGCGCACGCAGCAGCCGGTGATATTCCACCCCGGCGGTGCGGCAGGCCGTGCGGATGTTGCGGGTGGCGTCCACCGCATAGGGGTGGGTGGCGTCTACGCACAGGTCGGCTCTCTGCACAAGGGCGGCCATCTCGTCCGGGGTCAACCGGCCGCAGTGCACTGTGATGCCGGCAAAGCTGCCCTGTTCCTCGCTGCCCAGCGGGGTGGCCACGCTCACCAGAACGTCCGCCCCAAGCTGGGCCAGCTGCCGGGAAAAAATGCGGCCCTCGGTGGTGCCGCTGAACACCACTGCCCTCATACGCGGTACCCCCGCGGCGTGACCATGCGGCCCTGCAGCACCCGGGTGTTGCGGTTGCCGATGTACACGGTGGTGAACATATCCACGGGCGTTTGCTCCAGCTGGGCCAGCGTCAGCACCTGAGCGCTCTGGCCCTCCCGGCCGATGTTGCGCACCAGCCCACAGACGGTGTCCGGGGCCTTGCCGTTTTGCAGCAGGATGCGCACGGCCCGGGCCAGATAGTCCGGCCGCCCTTTGGAAGAAGGGTTGTACACCGCCATGCAGAAATCGCCCATGGCCGCTGCGGCCAGCCGCTTTTCGATGACCTCCCACGGGGTGAGCCGGTCGGAAAGAGAGAGCACACAGAAATCATGGGCCAGCGGGGCACCCAGCACCGCGCCGCCGCTCAGGGCGGCAGTCAGGCCGGGCACCACCTCCACGGTCACGTCCGGGCAGCCTTCGGCCAGCTCCAGCAGGGGGCTGGCCATGCCGTACACTCCGGCGTCGCCGCTGCACACCAGAGCCACGGTCCGGCCGCTGTGGGCAGTTTCCAGTGCCCAGCGGCAGCGGTCCAGTTCTTTGGTCATACCGGTGGCATAATATTCTTTTTCCGGGTAATAGGGGCGTACCAGATCCAGATAGACCGGATAGCCGCACAGCACCTCGGCTTCTTCCAGGGCGCTCTGCGCCTGTGCGGTCAAAAACTGCGGGTCGCCGGGGCCAAGCCCGACCACATATACGATATCAGCCATTCTGCCACCTCCAGTCCGGGGCATAGGGGCACAGCGCCAGCGCAAAGGTCACACCGCCGCCCGCCTGTTTCGGGATGCGGATGCAGCCGCCGGACGCCAGCACAGCGGCCCGCTCACACACGTTGTCCACCCCGGTGACGCTTTGCACGAAGGGAGATGGTGTGAACGGCCCGGGCAGTGCCCGCAGCTGCTCCGCAGAATAAAATGTGATGGGCCAGCCGTGGGCCCGGCAGAACGCCAGCAGCCCGGCCTCGTCAGCCTTCAGGTCGATGCTGGCCGCCGCTGCGATGCACGCCGGGGCAAGGCTGTGCCGGGCACAGAAGTCAGCAAAGGCGGCTTCCAACTGCTCGGCACACGTCCCCCTGCGGCAGCCGATGCCCAGCACCCCGATGCGGGGCACCAGATGCAAAGCGTCCCCGGCAGGGGAGAGGGTAAGGGCAAAATCGGCTTCGGCAGGGGTCCGTGCAGGATCCACCCCGGCGGGCGGGGTGCCCTGCACGGGAAACTCAGCGGCAAACCGCACCGACTGCCCGGCCAGCAGCTTGCTGCTGACATGCTTGATGCGCTCCGCTTCCAGCACCGTGCAGTTCTGGTGCTTTGCCCACTCGTCCACCGCAAAAATGCCGTGGGCGTCGGTGGCCGTGGTGATCACCGGAACGGCTCCGCACACGGCGGCCAGTGCACGGGCCAGGTCATTGGCACCGCCCAGATGGCCGGACAGCACCGGCACCGCAAAGCGGCCGCATTCGTCCAGTACCACCACCGCCGGGTCCGACGCCTTGCTGCGGCAGTGCGGCGCAATGGCCCGCACCGCAATGCCCACGGCTCCCACAAAAACAAGGGCGGAACCAAA
>OHMN01002188.1_pt1 | contig 9682 bp, 9 predicted proteins | sample 1569361 | NCBI WGS metagenome assembly OHMN01 (sample SAMEA3541508, study PRJEB24748) | human gut metagenome | biome: human gut; feature: human-associated habitat; material: faeces | place: China | collected 2012
CATTTGGACAGGTATAGGCGTTTTACAAATTTTTAATAGAAATATATTTACAGGATGGAGAATAAGAAAGGTTATTACATCTGATAGAGGTGTTATATCGTTAGCTAATGAACCTGCATACTTTGTAATAATTTTATTAATGATAACTTTAATATTATTAATAATAAATTATAATAAAAATAAAAAATATATGATTTTAACAATTCTTTCATCCATACTCTTAGCACAAAATGCTGTGGGAGTTGTATATTCTATATTATTATATATAGTATTTAATATTAAAAATATAAATATTAAGACACTTATAAAGTTTATAACAATACCTTTTATATTTATTATAGCTCTACTAATATATATGAATATTGATAAAGATAGTAGATTAACTCATTTACTAAGTCAATTAATATTAAATCCATTAGACTTAATATTTACAGATATAAGTTTAAATATTAGATTTGCACATGTATATATATCTTTAAAAGAATTTTTATCAAACTGTATGATGCCACATGGAGTTCTAGCTTGGGGGATTGAATATTATAACAATGTAATATCGAATCCAACACTATTTATAGAACCAATTTATAGATTCCAAAATGTTACAAATAAGATAGTTACTATGAATGGAGCATTATTATATGAAATTGGTATATTTGCTATACCTATGTACTTATTTTTATATAAAGCATGCAAAAAAATCCCATTTGGTAAAAAAATATATATATATATTTTTTTATTAGGTATTAATGGTTTAAATATTTCGAATCCAGCTTTCTTATTTTTAATAGGATATATTTTATTTTTTATAGATATAAATATAGGCAGAAATGGGGGTAATACTAATGATAAAAAGGTTATATATATGTAGGTCTTACTATCATATATATAATGCGATAAAGATGAGTAATTATAATACTGAATCTACAGTAGTATGCATATCAAAACAATTTGATGAAGAAAATTTAAAAAGTATGATACTTAGAGGAAATAACATATTCTCTAATATTAAATTTATTTTAATGGACGAGTTTGATAAAAAAATGTATAAAACCAATGAAAAAAAATATGATGAAATATATTTTTTTCATTGGAACATATACAAGAATGAAGAACGAAATATTTATAAAAACTATAAAAATTCTAGATTTTATATGATAGAAGATGGAGTAACTCACTATGATGTATTTAATAAAGATAAATTAACCAAAAAAATATATATTAAAACTATATTAAATTATATACTAACAGGTAAAAAGGATTTAGTACTAAAAAATAATGTAAAAAATATATATGTATCAAAACCTGAAAATTATCCTAAATATATGGAACATAAGTTGAAAAAATTAAATGAATTTTATAATGAAGAAAAGGAGATAAATTATAAAATTACTGAATTATTTGATATAAATACTAATTTTAACGATGAAAGTAAGAAATGTATAGTATTTACTCAACCATTATCAGAAGATGGATATATGCTAGAAGAATATAAAATAAACTTATATAAAGATATTATTGAATATATCAAAAAAGAAAAATATCAAGTTATTTTAAAAAAGCATCCAAGGGATAATTCTATATATAATTTAGATACAGATGTAATAAATTTATCAAAAGATTTTCCAGCTGAAGTGTTGAATTACATGCATATTAATTTTGAATTATCGATTTCTATTTGCAGTGGTATTATATATAATTTTAATTCAAAAAATAAAATTCAAATTGAGCCAAATTTCTTTAATATTAAAGACCATAGTGAAATAGATTATATATCTAAATTAAAACAAGAATATAATCAAATTTATATTTAGATAAGAGAGTTTCAATTTAATAAAAATAATTATAGTATCAAATGTAATTATATAAAGGAGTAATCTGAATGTTTAAATTAAAAAAAATATTAGCTATTATACCTGCAAGGGCTGGAAGTAAAGGAATAAAAGATAAAAATATAATAGATTTAAATGGAAAGCCTCTAATAGCATACTCAATAGAAGCTGGTCTTAAATCTAAATATATAGATAAAGTAGTAGTAACTACAGATGGAGAAGAGATAGCTAGAGAAGCTATAAAGTACGGTGCAGAAGTTCCATTTTTAAGGCCAGAATATTTATCATCTGATAATGCTAAGACAATAGATGCAGTAATACATTGCATAGAAGAAATGGAAAAATTAGGTGAGAAGTATGACTATGTTGTATTACTTCAACCGACACAACCATTGAGACAATCATGGCATATTGATGAAGCCATAGAATTAATTTTAGAAAAGAATGAAGAAGCATTAGTAAGTGTTTCAAAAGTAAAAGATAATCCTATACTTATTAGGAGTATAGATTCAAATGGATATGCTGTAAATTTACTATCAGAGTCTAGTACAAAAAGAAGACAAGACTTCCAAGATTTTTATAAAGTAAATGGAGCAATATATATAAATAAAATTAATCAAAACTTAAACAATAAAACTAGTTTAAATGATAATAAATTAGTTTATATAATGGATGAAAAATATGATGTAGATATAGATGAAATGCTAGATTTACAGATAGCTGAAATTATGATGTCAAATATGGATAAACATTAAATTTTAACATAAAATATTATTTACTTATTTAGAATTGGCATTATATTAAAATATTTAATCAATAAAAGTAATAATCATTATAAAATAAGGTATTTATAATGGTTATAATTATATATTTTTATTATGTAAGCATAGAGTGAAGGGATCAGTAATGAAGAAAATAAAGAAAATACTACATTTTATTATATCAATGCCAAAGACAATATATTTTAACTTTAAATACCTTTCAGTAAAAGATGCTATAAAACTTCCTATTTTAGTATCTAATCGGGTATTTTTAGCAAATGTAGGTGGAAAAATCTTAATAGATGGTCCAGTAAAATTTAGAATGATAAAAATAGGTTTTCAGAACCTGGATTATTTGACTATAAAAAGAATAGAAGTGTGTGGAGTAATAAAGGAACCATAATATTTAAAGGAAATGCATCTTTAGGTTCTGGTACGAAAATAGCCATAGATAGAGAAAGTGGAAAAATTATATTTGGTGAAAATTTTACAATAACAGCCAATACTCAAATATGGTCTAGAAATAGAATAGAATTTGGGAAAAATAATTTAATATCATGGGACAATATAATTATGGATACTGATAGCCATAAAATATATGACAAAGTTTCAGATAATTTATTAAATATTGATAAAGAGATAAAGATAGGCGATAACGTATGGATAGGTTGTAGATGTACAATCCTTAAAGGAACGATAATAGGTGATGATACAGTTATAGGTGCTAATTCTATGGTAAATGGAAATTATAGTAAATATAACAACGTAATAATAGGTGGAAATCCTATAGGAATCAAAAGAGAATGTATATATTGGAAAATATAAAACAGGGAAGGTTAAAATATGAATAAAAATTATATGCAAATAGGAAATAGAAAAATAGGAGAAGATTATGCTCCATTAGTAATAGCTGAAATAGGTATAAATCACGAAGGTAGTCTAAAAACTGCATTTGAAATGGTTGATGCAGCATATGAAGCTGGTGCTGAAGTTGTAAAACATCAAACTCATGTTGTTGAAGATGAAATGTCAAAAGCAGCAAAGAAAGTTATACCAGGAAATACAGATGTATCTATATATGATGTAATGGCAAGATGTGCTTTAAATGAAGAAGATGAAACAAAATTAAAAGAATATGTAGAATCTAAAGGAATGATATTTATAAGTACTCCTTTCTCAAGAGCAGCTGCAGAAAGATTAGAAAGAATGGGTGTACAAGCATATAAAATAGGTTCAGGTGAATGTAATAACTATCCATTAATAGATTTAATAGCTTCTTTCGGAAAACCAATAATATTATCAACAGGAATGAATGATATAGATAGTATAAGAAAATCAGTTGAAATAATGGAGAAACATGGTGTTAAGTATTCATTACTTCATTGTACAAACTTATATCCAACACCAGCTAATTTAGTTAGATTAGGTGGAATGGTAGAATTACAAAAAGAATTTCCAAATGCAATAATAGGATTATCAGACCATACAGTAAATAACAATGCATGTTTAGCTGCTACAGCATTAGGCGCATCAGTACTTGAAAGACACTTTACAGATAGTAAAGATAGACCAGGACCAGATATAGTATGTTCTATGGACCCTAAAGAATTAAAGGAATTAATAGAAGCTAGTAAAGAAATACAACAAATGAGAGGTGGAAAGAAAGAAGCTGCTAAAGAAGAACAAGTTACAATAGACTTTGCTTTTGCTACAGTAGTTACAACTAAACCACTTAAAAAGGGTGATATATTAACTAAAGAAAATATATGGGTAAAAAGACCTGGTACTGGTGAAATAAAAGCTGAACACTATGAATCTTTATTAGGAAAAGTAGTAAATAAAGATATAGAAGAGGATGAACATTTATGTTGGTCTGATATAGAGGGATAATGTTATGAGAAAAATAGTTTTTCTAACAGGAACAAGGGCAGATTATGGTAAATTAAAATCCCTTATGAAAAAAGTTGAAGAAAGTAATAAGTTTGAACTACATGTTTTTGTAACTGGTATGCATATGTTACAGAAATATGGATCAACTTATCACGAAGTTGAGAAAGATGGATTTAAGAATATATACAAGTATATAAATCAAAAATCTAGCTCAAGTCATCATATGGATATAGCTTTAAGTAATACTATTATAGGTCTTAGTAATTATTGTGATGAAATATCACCAGATATGATAGTAGTACATGGTGATAGATTAGAGGCATTAGCAGGAGCTATAGTCGGGGCTTTTAATAATATAAAAGTTATGCATATAGAAGGTGGAGAAGTATCTGGTACTATAGATGAATCGATTAGACATGCTATAACTAAAATGTCGCATTTTCACCTAGTAGCTAATGAAGAAGCTAAAAGAAGAATTATACAATTAGGTGAAAAAGAAGATTCTATATTTATATTTGGATCTCCTGATATAGATATTATGTACTCTAATGAATTGCCTAGTATAGATGATGTAAAAGAAAAGTATGATATAAACTTTGATAATTACGCTATACTTATGTATCATCCTGTTACTACTGAAGTTGATAAACTAGAAAAAAATATAAAAGAAGTAGTAGACGCAGTTATAGAATCAGAAAGAAATTACGTTGTTATATATCCTAATAATGATAATGGTAGTTCTATTATATTAAATGAATATAAGCGATTTGAAAATAGAGATAAGTTTGCAGTATATCCTTCTATGAGATTTGAATACTTCTTAACACTTTTAAAAGAATGTGAATTTATTATAGGGAATTCTAGCTCTGGAATAAGAGAAGCATGTGCTTATGGCAAATCTGCAATAGATATAGGTAATAGACAAAAAGGTAGATATAATGATGATATGACTAATATAAATCATGTAAATGAAGATAGTGAACAAATATTACAATCAATAAATAAATCGAAGTATTTAGATGAAGTAGCAGTATCTTACTTTGGTGATGGAAAAAGTGATGAAAAGTTTTTAGAAATTATATGTAGTAATGAAATATGGGAAAATGATATTCAAAAGAAATTTATAGATTTAGACTTTTAAAGGATATTGCTTATATATTAAGTTAATAAATGCACTTTCTATATAGGCAATATTAGATTAGATTGATTTGGAGAATAGATACAAATATGAGTAAGGTAGCAAAAGCAACTATAGGACTTATGTTAGCAACTGCAATAGCTAAAGGTCTAGGTTTTGGAAGAGAACTTGTATTAGCTTCATCTTATGGAGTATCAATGTATAGTGATGCATATCTTACAGCTATGAACATACCTGTAGTTATATTTGCAATTATTGGTATAACTTTAGCAACTGTATTGATACCCCTATATTTTGAAGTAAATAATGAATTAGGAGAAATTAATGCTCTTAAGTTTACTAATAATGTATTTAATATAGTTATCGTTTTATGTATATTATTAGCAATTATAGGTGTAGTATTTACAGAACAATTAGTTAAGATATTTGCAGTAGGTTTTGAGGGTGAAACTTTAAATATTGCAATACATTTTACTAGAATCACGATAATGAGTATTGTATTTACGGGGTTAAGTTATATAATGACAGCGTACTTACAAATAAAAAATAACTTTACAATACCAGGATTAGCAAGTGTGCCTAAAAATATAATAATAATAGTTTCTATAATACTTAGTGTTAAGTATAATCCATATATAATGATATGGGGAACTTTAATTGGAATAGCTACAGAATTTATATTCCAGCTACCGTTTGCAATAAAAAGTGGATATAAGTATCAACTATATATAAATATAAAGGATAAGTATATAAAAAAAATGTCTTGGTTAATAGGTCCTGTATTAATAGGAGTGGCTGTTAATCAAATAAATACTATGGTAGATAGAACTTTAGCTTCTACATTAGTAGAAGGAAGTATATCTGCTCTTAACTATGCAAATAAACTAAATGGATTTGTAATGGCATTGTTTATAACATCTGTTGGTGCTGTTATATATCCAATGTTATCAAAATTATCAAGCGAAGATAATAAAGAAAAGTTTATAAGTTCAGTAGTACAAAGTATTAATAGTGTAATTTTATTAGTGATACCTATATCGATTGGAGCAATAGTGCTAGCTACTCCTATTGTAAAGTTATTATTCCAAAGAGGGGAGTTTGATGCTAGAGCAACAAGTATGACTGCTATAGCACTTATAATGTACTCAATAGGTATGGTTGCATTTGGACTTAGAGATATAATAGGAAAAGTATTTTATGCACTGAAAGATACTAAAACTCCTATGATAAATGGTGCTATAGCAATGATTATGAATATAGTACTTAATATAATATTAGTTAAATACCTACAATTATCAGGGTTAGCTCTTGCTACTAGTATATCAGCTATTGTATGTATATTCTTATTATTTGGAAGTCTTAAGAAAAAGATTGGATATTTTGGACAAGATAAAATAATTAAGACTACTATTAAGTCTATTGTAGCAGCAGTTGTTATGGGCATTGTAACTTACTTTGTTTATAATATAGTAAGTAATTTACTAGGTTTAGGTTTTGCTAAGGAAGCTGTTTCTTTAGCTATATCTGTAGGAGTTGGAGCGATAACTTATGGAATATTAGTTGTAGTTTTAAAAGTAGATGAAATTAATGTTATAACTGACGTGATGAAGAAAAAGTTAAATAGGGTTGCATAGTTTTTAATGAAAAATAAATAGTAAATGATTTAAATAAGGATATATATTGTATAAAGAATCATATAAAATATGTTTAAGATAAATTAAAATTAATTTAAATTACTGATGAGTTTGAATAATAAAAAAGTAAACTCTGTATGAAAATTATCAACTTACAGGGGGTTATTTGGAGGAACAAATATTATGAAAAAAACAGTAAGAAAAGCAATAATACCAGCAGCGGGACTAGGAACAAGATTCTTACCAGCAACAAAATCTCAACCAAAAGAAATGTTACCAATAGTTGACAAGCCAACACTTCAATATATAATAGAAGAAGCAATAGAATCGGGAATAGAAGAAATACTAATAGTAACAGGTCGTAGCAAAAAAAGTATAGAAGATCACTTTGACCGTTCTGTAGAGCTAGAACTAGAATTAGAGCAAAAAGGTAAAACTGAAATGCTTAAAATGGTTCAAGATATATCAAATATGGTAAACATTCATTATATACGTCAAAAAGAACCAAAAGGACTTGGACATGCTATATACTGTGCAAAAAGCTTTATCGGAAATGAGCCTTTTGCAGTACTTCTTGGAGATGACATAGTAGACAGTGAAACTCCTTGTTTAAAACAACTTATAAATGCATACGATGAATACAAAACATCAGTAATTGGAGTACAAAAAGTAGCCATTGAGGATACTAATAAGTATGGAATACTTGATGTTAAGCATATAGAAGATAGAGTATATGAAGTAAAAGATATGGTTGAAAAACCAAATGTTGAAGATGCGCCATCAAATATAGCAATACTAGGAAGATATATAATAACACCTGCTATATTTGATATACTTGAAAATCAAGAACCAGGTAAAGGTGGAGAAATACAATTAACTGATGCCTTAAAAACATTAGCCACTCATGAAGCGATATATGCATATGACTTTGAAGGAAGAAGATACGATGTTGGTGATAAGTTAGGTTTCTTAGAAGCTACAGTAGATTTTGCATTAAAAAGACCAGAACTTAGAGATGAATTCTTAGAGTTTATAAAAAGCAAAGGAGATAAATAAGACTCTAAAGAATTACAAAAAGTAGTAGTTACTGTAAGATAGTTATATAAACAAGCTATAGTCTCAATGTTATGGCTTAAGTATTATCAAAAACTAAAGCATATAATAGTTAATATTTTCCAGGTAATAATTTATAAATACTTTAGAAAGAAGGTATATTATGAATGTATTAATTATAGGTGGAGCTGGATATATAGGAAGTCACACTGTTAAATATTTTTTATGATGATTTGTCAATTTAAGTACAACACTTTAGATTTAAGTAAAGACCTCTGTAGGTGTCTTGAAATCAAGATGCTTGCAAGGTCTTTTATTTATATAATTTTCAGATGAGATATGTACTAAGAAATTAGCTATATAGCATCTTTCATATGTAGCAATATATTTATAGCTTATAAATTTATGAACTTTCATGTTGAGTAATTTTGTATTTATTATTACCAATATGAACATAAATTTATGAGCTATTTTTTTACTCATTTTTAGATGTCGAACTTAATAATATAATTTATTATTTATATAAAACACATATATATGAAAAAATAATTTTTAAAATGTTCGCGATGAAACATAATATAATTTGTCGAAAAAAGTATATAGACAAAGAAAATATATGATGAAATATAAGAAGTTTTGTCGAAGGTATATACAAAAAAACAAGAATTGATATATTACCCTATGCATAAAATAATTTGACGAAATATGAAAAAGTGGAGGTAAAAATGGAAGAAACAATTGACTTAAGAGAATATTTTGCAATTATCAAAAAGAGATTTTGGATAATAGCTCTTTTAGCAATTATATCGGCATTAATTAGTGGTGTAATAAGCTTTTTTATGTTAAAGCCAGTATATGAAGCAAAATCTACATTAATAGCAAATGCTGATAAACAAGCAGAAACACAAATAGTAACAGGAGATCAAATCACTGTTACACAGAAGCTTGCGGTAACTTATGGTGAAATAATAAAATCAAGAATAGTTTTAGATGATGTAATAAAAAATTTAAAGCTAGAAAATACATATGAAAGCTTATCAGGGCAAATAACTGTATCTCCAGTAAAAGATACTCAAATTATAAGCATAAGTGTACAAGACACTAATCCTCAAAAAGCAAGAGATATAGCAAATGAAATACCAAAGGTATTTGAAAAGGAAGCAAAAAGAATAACTAAGGCAAATGATGTTCAAGTAATAGATAAAGCAACATTACCTAAAAATCCAATAAAACCAAACAAGGTTATGAATGTATTAATAGCATTTGTTTTAGGAACTATGATAGGACTTTTCGTAGTGTTTTTAATAGAGTACTTAGACAACAAAATGAAAACACCACAAGATATAGAAAAACACTTAGGATTATCAGTTATTGGTG
>OHMN01002192.1_pt1 | contig 9672 bp, 18 predicted proteins | sample 1569361 | NCBI WGS metagenome assembly OHMN01 (sample SAMEA3541508, study PRJEB24748) | human gut metagenome | biome: human gut; feature: human-associated habitat; material: faeces | place: China | collected 2012
CTTCTCGGTGTAGTCTCTAACAAGCTCTGCCCGTTCTCATACGTCCAGGCTGTTACTTTCTTGCTATGTCTGATGTGTGTAGTAAATACGTCGTATTTGCTATTTCTTAAGACTTCCTCGCCTTTTATTACGTCGATATCTTTCGTATACATCGTTACCAGGCAGCGCACACTTTCCAGCTTTTCGTTATACGGTCTGATTTCCTGTATAATATCGTCTAGCTCTTCCATTCCGTCTAAAGCGTTCTTGTCTGCCTTAATCGGTATAATAATGTCTTCTGCTGCTGCCAGTGCGTTAAGTACTTCTATCCCTACGCTCGGGTGGCAATCAATAATACAGTAGTCGTATTCTTCTTCCACCTGGTCTAAGATATTTCTTATCCGCCCTATCTGGTCGCTGTCTTTATCCGTTATAAGGTCGTCTGCTGCCGCGATCATGTTCATATTTGCCGGGATAATATCTAAGCCCCAGCGCCCACTCGGTATAATTACCTCTTCTGCTGATAGCATCGGATTTCTAAGTACATCTTCCATGCTCGGCTTATCGTAACTGTGCTTTCCGAAGAATTTAGTAACTGCTGCCTGGAAATCGTTATCTATCAGCAATACATTTTTCCCGTGTGCCTGGCTCATAATCAAAGCCATGTTAATAGCTGTTGTACTCTTTCCAACTCCGCCCTTTAAGTTCACTACTGCTACTGTTCTCATTCGTTCTACCTCACTTTCTTTTATTTCACTTTCCACGCTGCTAAGCCCATATTTTCGACCATTAAGACACAGTAGCCTTCTAACAAGCCTTCTATTTCTCTTTCTGTGCTGTATACCTGTACTGTAAGCTTCTTCCCGGTAAACTTCCCGTTATCTTCTTCCAGTAATATTAAAATATCGTCCGGCTCATATCCCCTGTCTTTCAATATCATGTATGTAGAGTAAGACGCTTCCAGTTCTGTAGCTGTACCCTTATCGCATTTTTCATAATATTTCTTGCCTATCTTTCTTTCGTCCGGCTCAATATGTAATTTTCCTCTTAACCATTCAATCGCCTTCATTTGTAAACCTTCCCTTTCTGCGGCGGCAGCTTCCCGCTCCGCCGCTGCTGCTTCGTTTCTGTGTTTCGTGTGTGACATATTTTCCTTGCTTCGCCATAACCATAAGTAGTTACACGCTTTTATCTTTTGTACTGTTTTTTACGTTGCTGGTAGCAGTCCCGGGCTTAACATATCGTCCACTTTTCTTCCATAGCAGCCTTTGTTATTACATTCTCTGCAATCTGCGCCGCAAAAACCTGTAAATCTCTTCTTGTTCGCCCTCTCTGTAATCTTTGCTTTTTCCGGCGGGTATGTATCGCTTGCTATCTCTAAGCTATCTATCGTCCCTTCCAGGTATGCAGTTATTACGCTTATAGCAGCTTCACTTCCGTATGCTATAACTGCTTTTCCACCAATTCCGTTTATTGTATCTATAAACTTAAGCTGATTATCCGATGCTTTGTTATTCCCTACTTTCAGCTCTACATATAGGTTGTTGTATTTTCCCGAAGCATACGGTAAACAGATATCGCTTACGCCTGGCTTCATTCCCTGGCGCTTAAGTTCTGCTCCGGCTCTTACGCTTCGTTTTCCTTCGTTTGCTGCATGGTACATAGCCTTAAGCTGTGGGTATTTCCCTTTTTGCCACCTCGCCCAGTCGAATACGTTTCGCTGTGCCTGGTCTTCTGATTCCGTCATATTCATGCTTATATGTCTTCTCCCGTGATTATCATTATCGCTACGCCTATAATAATTATGATTGCAAGCCACCACATAAACCCTACGGTTAGTGATGTTCCGATTTCCGCAAGTATAAGCGCTGCTTTATCTTTTCTTTCTAGCTTTTCTCTGTAGTACCCTTCCTCTGCCTCTCTTATCTCTCTTCTCATATCATCTATAAGCAGCCACAGTAACGTAAATGCAGCAGCTACTACAAGCCCGGTAAGATAGATCGCTTTAATCATCTTCTTCCCCTTCTCTCTGTACCTTCTCGCTTGCCTTTTCCGGCACTTTCGCAATATATGTACCTACTGCCTTTTTGATCTCGCCCGCCTTTTCTTCTGTGATATTCTTTCTATCTGTTTCTTCCTTAAGTACCGCTGCTAAACCTTGTCCAGTCAGTGCGATACCTTCCGCTAAGCCCTGTTCGTAACCATTGTTGTAACTTTTGTCCGTTACTCTCGTTAAGTACCCGTCTAATTCCTTGCGGCTCATTCTCTTAATTTTTCTTGCTAAATCTCTGTCGATTCCTAAAGTTTTTCCCATTCTAGTTCTGTCTCCTTCCAGGTTTGGTTGATTTTTACAAATGTGTAGGTAAAGAACGTATAACCTGTCTTTTCGTGTATTCCTTCCTGTACGCTGTCGCCGTCCAGGTAATAGGACTGCTTCAACTTCTTCGGAAGCCTTGCGATACGGTTATACCAGCCTTTGTCTTTTACTGGCTCTTTCCTCAATACCTTCGGTTTCCTTAAGTTCCGTGAACTATTCCAGCGCTTTCCTTGTAGTGCGTCCGGGCTTCTTAACATTCCGTCGCTTTGCTTTATCAGATACGACGCTAATTTAGCGTACTGTCCTGTATCGTCTAGTGGGTTGTGGTGTGTCCTTCCTCTTCCCTTCCAGCACCGTACTATAGCTTGCTGGCTTATCTCTTCTGGTGTATTTATGACTAAGTGATGATGCAGCGCCCCTTTCTTCCCGATCTCCATTACATGAATGTACTTGAACGGAATACCGTGGCGCTTATACAGCTTTCGCATTTCTCTTAAGAAGTCGTCTGCATCTTCCCGCATCTGTTTTCTTCCGGCTGGTCTTCTCTCCTTTCTGTAATCTAGTACCAGGTGTGTATCCCCTTCCTGGAAGTTCTCATTTATCAGCCTTCTTAACTTCTTCTCTGCTGCTCTCTTATTCACTTTAATCTGTTCTTCTTTGGTAAGTGCCTTCCTCTTCCCTCTCTTTATTCCCTTCTTCCCGTATCTGCTGCTATAGTACTTCATTACCTCTACAGTTCTACCCGCTTGTACTACCTCTATGATGTATGGCATATATCCTAACTCCTGTTCCTAAAGTTAATACTTTTATCAAGCCTTAAAACTGGTAAAATCCCTTGATTTTAAAGGCTTTCCAGTTGCTTTTTTGCCGGATATTTGCTATACTATCTTTGTGAGTTTAAGTACAGCTTTGTACGGCAAAGCCGCTAAGTTATTTCCCGATAACCTAGCGGCTTTTCTTTTTTGTCTATCTTCGTTTTCGGGTGTATGTGCTTACGCTTCTTTCGTTAAGTCTGCTGCTACCATTTCGTATTTTTCAATACTCAACTCGTAGCACGTTCTTACTTCTGTTTTTTCATGTTCCAGCTCTTTTGTGTACTCTCTACTTTGTAAACGTCCCTGTACCTCGATACAGTCCCCTACTTTAAGATTCTCTGCTGCTCTTGCTGCTGTTCCGTTCCATGTGATCGCCGGGATATAATCGCTTACGCCGCTTTCATCTTCTCGCCAGCACGCTAAAACCATATCTGTTATACGGATTCCTCGCGGCGTTGTCCGCATATCTCCAATTTTGCACACATACCCGGTCATAATTACGCCGTTTGTATCTCCTGTGTACTCTTCGTCTGTGATCTCCTGGGCGCGTACTGAAATATGTAGCTTGCTATGTTCTTTTCCTTCTAAGTTGCGTGTTCTGATTCTTCCAGTAACCTTAAGTTTGATTTGTAAAATATCTTTGTTTTTGTCGATTGCTACCAGGCTTTCAAAAGCTGGCGTACCTTCTTGTACAATCACCTGGGTAATATCTTTAATTCCACTTACCCTTTCTGTTGCAATGCTAAAGCCGTAGTACGCTGTTCCTTGCTTATCTACGCTTACCTGGTGCGGATACTCTAACGGTTCTCCGTACAGTGTTATATAGTTATTCATCGGTTTTATTCTCCTTCTCGTCGTTCTTTGCTTCCCAGTACCTACCTTCACTTTCGTAGTAAAGTTTATACATTCCTGGCGACCACTCGCCCGTTACAATCGCGCTATCCATACTCACGCACAACCCCATATACTCGGTTGTTTCATATGGGTAAGTGCCGGAAATATGTATACAGCCTTGATACTCTCGCGTTACGCCTGTATCGTCTGTTACCGTAATTGTTCCCCAGGTGTCTTGTTCTGTCTGTATCTTCCCGGTTTCCGGCGCTACTGCTGTTACTTCCGGCTGGTTCTCTTTTGCAACAATCGCGGCAAGTAACGCAATACAAACTACTGCGATCATTCCCGCGATTCTCTTACTACATTTAGTGCTTGCTCCGATGATTCCTAACAACATCAATACAACCATTATGTATAAAAATATTTTCAGTCCTAACACTCGTTGTTGTACCTTCCCCACTTACTTCTAAATTCAGCCAGGCGCTTTTTAAATTCGTCCTGGTCTTTCTTCTTCTGTACTACTTCCGGGTCGTCCTGGCTTTTTGGTTCTGTTCGGTGTCTTAAGTCTTTTCGTTCTGCTGCTGTAAGTACTAGCGTTGTACCGTAAATGTCTACATAATGTTTTTGTCCACAAGCTCCGCACCTATGTACTTCATTGTCCTTAAGCCCGACCATTAAGCGCCCACATTGTAGACACTTCTTGTTTTTCTTATTTTTTATGCTGCCGACTCTTTTAAGTATCATTTTTTCTGTTTCCCTTTCTCTTCCGGCGTTTCCTTTGCCGCCAGGAACATTTTAGTAGCGATATAGACGGCTTTCTGCATCGAAGTATCAAGCTGTCCTACAAGCTCTAAGGCTTCGTCTGCTCTTGCCTTCTTCTTATCCATACTAATAGCTGCTGCCATGCTTTCGCTCCTTTCCCGTTCCATATCCGAACCCGTGACCGAAAGTGTAGCCGCCGTATCCGTATTCTTCTTCGTCTCGCTGTCTGCTTACTTTTACGTTCTGCCCGGTGTATGGGACGCATGATATAATTTCTTCATTTTCGTGTTTGCAGTTGCTAATTGCTGTGCATTTGTTTCTTGCTGGTACTAACCTGGTTTCTCTTCTTCCGTTTTCCTTCTCAATCTCTACAACCCATTTTTTCACTGCTTCGTTCTCCTTTTCTTTGTTACTTTTTCGCGATTTTACCTATACACAAGGGCTTTACGACTGCTGCCACAGTCTTTTTATCTTTGGTTCGTGCTTCTGATTCTTTTAATCTCTTCCGCTACGTTCTTAGAAGTCCGCTGCTGTAATAAGTTGTCACTGATCTGATATGTGTACTCACTTGAACCAGGAAGCTTTATGGCTATTCCTATCGGAAGTTGCCCCATTTGCATAGCAACCCGGATAAATTGCGGCGAAACGCCCAATATCTCCGCTGCTTCCGCTGGTTTTATGTTGTTTTCCCTCAATCTATCCCGCCTTTCTATGTATTTTCCGCCCTCTGCATTTCTTCCAGGCTTGGGACTGGCTACCGTGGTAGGCTGCATTACGCGGGCGGCTACTGCCGCCCTGGGTTATCTTTTAAGGCTTCCGAATATTAGCGCCACTCTTAAGTACCGCCTGTAATTCTTCCAGCTTATTAAGTGCTTTTTCGTTGTACTCGCCTAATTCATGCTGCCATTTTACCGTAGCCTTTTTAAGCGGGTGTGTATAAGTCTTCTGTTCCTCTACTACCTGTTTCATTTCCTCAAAATCTTCTTTACTGATTTCAAGAACGCTTTTACAAACGGCTTCTATTTTCTCTATTCCCATGCTTTTACGCCCCCTTCCCGGCTCGTTTTACTGTGTAGTCGCTTTTTCCCATTAAAAAAGCTGTAGAAAAACTTGTTATACGTCTGTACACTCTTTAGCTGGTGTACCCGCTGCTATTTTTATCACAGTATGCAGCTTAAGCTATCTGCTTGCTATCACTGCTGCAAGGTTGCCGTCCTTGCTACTAATGCGCCGTGTGGGACTCGAACCCACGCCCGCCCGGTTATGAGCCGGGTGCTCTGACCAACTGAGCTAACGGCACTTGCGGCTATTGCCGCTTATGTGTATTCCTCGTAAATATTTCCTTGCAAGTCAAACGCTAACTGACCGTCTAAATTTTCGTCTTCCATCCACCATTTAAAGACTTTTTTCCCAGTACTCCACATATTCATTACTTTTAATTTTCTTCTTTTCCGTTCTATAATCATTCTGTCGAACGCTCTTATATATGCATCTCTGTATTTTGGGTATCTTTCAAATTCCTTCCACCTGTGTTTACCAGCTAACGGGCAACCTATACAGCCTACCCTATTCCAGCCACAGCCGTAGAGCTCATTTAACTCGATTTCCTCTTTTCTTATGTACCAATATAAAAAATCATCGTCCCACTCTATCAGCGGATTTATCAACGTTTTTTGTGTCCTGTAGCAATTTTCTACTGTTCTCCTTGTCTCTGAATTATCTAAATTTAGAACAACCACCCCCCCTTGTCTGTTAATTGAAAATTTTCATTTTCTTCTATTTTGCTTAAAAGTTCCTTTCGGGGATTCGTTATTGTAACTATCCCCTGGTTCTCTTTTCTGTTCCTGCTTTCCGCTTTTCTTACTCCGGTTACTAATTTTTCTCCTATCCCGGTATTCTCTTTCAAATCTTTACAGCAATATCTCATTTTTCGCGTTGGCGGTGTTCCATGTCTTACGATCAACTGCCACATTGTTTCTGCCGGGTAAAATATCTCGTATGGTATTCCCATAGCTTCATATTTTTGTTTTTCTTTTCTAATGAAATACACCGTTTCCGGTGCGTCTACCGTCGTATGGTTATGTCTTATCTTGTATTCCAACCCATACATATTTTTTGTCTTTAATGCTATGTGTTTTAATACGCTACTATCCTTTCCACCACTATCCGATATTACGCACCCGTTATTACCGCACATCATGTGCAATATTTCTATTGCTTGTTTTTCTTGTTTTTCCATATCCTTTTCCATTCTGCTAAGCAGCTTCCGCCGCTTCTTACTTTTTTCTCTGCCAAAAGTGTAGTAAAATGTCTATCAAGTTCCCCGGTTGTCAGTCCTGTAGTTTCTGCCAGCTTTTCTATAAAGTCGCAATAATCTTTATGTGCTTCTTCAAAGCCTTCCTTTTCCGTTGATGCTAATGCTTTTTCTACTTTTTCAAGTTTTTCTAAGCCTTTTGCTTCTACTTGTTTCCAGATTTCAAATTGTTCTTCACTCACTTTCATGTCCCCCCGTCAGTCCTAAAATATAGAAATATACTTTTCTTTGCAGTTTGTAGTCCATTCTGTCAATGAGACTATGTAGCGCTCTTTTTATTCTGTTTTTTCCTTTTCTTGCTCCTTTCGTCTTTTGTTCATCGTTGATTACATTTACATTATAGTGTACTAGATTTACCTTGTCAACATATTTTTATTCTTTTTGTTGATTAAGTTTACTTTTTATGCTATCGTATAATTAAATTACAGAAAGGGGGATTTATTTTGAACGAACGTTTAAAAGAGTTACGTAATTATCTCGGACTTAGCCAGGAAGCTTTTGGGGAAACTGTTGGAGTTACAAAAGCTGCTATCAGTCGCATAGAAAGCGGTATCAATTCCTTATCTGATAGAATGATTCTATCTATAGTTACTCAGCATAACGTAAGTGAAGAATGGCTCAGAACGGGTAACGGCTCTATGTTTAACGCAATGTCCGAAGATGAAGAACTGGACTTATATGTAGGTCGTATCTCCGGCGGCTCTGATGAATTTAAGAAGAACTTAATTAAAACTCTTTGTAAATTGTCAGAAGACGAATGGGACGTACTTAAGAAAATCATTTCAGAAATGAAATAAGGGATAGACGCTATTAACGTCTACCCCTTCAAGCCCAGGATATAAAAATATATCTTTCTTAATAGTTTTTCTTCCTGGATAGTGTCTATAAGGTTGTGTAGCTTCTCACGCATTATAGTTAAGCCCCCTTCCTTTGACAATATCCATTATATTCCTATTTTTTCTGCTCGTCCCGGATTTTAAAAACATTTCCAGGATTGTGGAAATATTTACAAGAATACCAGGTAAAAAGCTGTGTTATGATATACTACTTATATTCTGAATCGTACAGATCGCTTATACGGCATCCTAAGCCTTTGGCTATTTTTTCCAGGTTTGCCAGTGTTGGCGAAGTTTTACCATTTTCAATATTATTTAGCGTGGACTTGCTTACACCAGTCATTACGGCTACAGCTTCCAGCTTTAAGCCTTTGGCTGTACGCACTTCCCACAAATTTACTTTTAACATTATCCTACCTTCCTTTCTGCGCGATAGGATAAGGATAATGTTAGTATTGCTTTTGAAAGGAACTTATTTATGGGATTATTTAGTAAAGAAAGCTGTATTGTTTGCGGCGGTAAAGTTAATGCATTGACAAAAGCTAAAACTGCCGAAGGTTCGGTTTGTTCTTCTTGTCTTAGTCTTTGTAGCCCGAACTTTGTAAGCAATATAAAGAATAAGAATGTATCAGAAATTAAAATGCATATAGAATACATAAAAGGAAACCAGGAATTATACAAAAACTTCCAGGCTACAGATACAGTAGGTAAGCTATTCTTCGTAGATAAGAGTAAAAGACTTTTCCACGTTCCAGCCCCGGCAGTATCTATATATAACAAAACGCCTATTGTATATTCCTTCGACAACATTGTAGATTATGAACTTGTCGTAGACGGTGAAACATATACAAAAGGCGGCGTAAGCATCGGGCGCGCCCTGGTCGGTGGTGCTGTGTTTGGTGGTGTTGGTGCTGTAATCGGCGGAACTACCGGAAAGAAATCGCAAAAAGAAATGATTAAGAAAATGTATATCAAAATTACCCTTAATCATACATACGATACCTATACAGAAATTCCTCTTATTTCTGCCGATACTAAAAAAGGAAGTTTCCTGTATAACACTATGACAGATTGCGCGAATAAAATACTTGCTTTGCTTGATTCTATTACGGCAGAATCAAGTGCCCCGTCTTTTTCCGGGTCTGCTGCCGATGAAATATTAAAGTATAAGCAGTTATTAGATTGCGGCGCTATAACCGAAGAAGAATTTAATAAAAAGAAATCTGAATTATTGAACCTTTAAGATAATTTAAAAAGCCGTCCCGGGCTGCCACCCGAAACGGCTACGCGATACCTATAAACAAGGGCTTATAGATAAATCAAAACGCAATATGATTATACCATAAGCCCATATTTTTAAAAAGGGCTTATTTTTTATACCCTTTTTTAAGGAAGGTGTGATTATATGAAATTACCTAACGGCTTCGGAAGCGTTTACAAACTCTCCGGCAACCGCCGTAACCCCTATGTAGCAAAGAAAACAAAAGGCTGGGATATCGACCCGAAAACTGGGAAGGTAAAGCAGCTATATATAACAGTCGGCTATTATCCTACCAGGAAAGAAGCGCTTACCGCCCTGGCAGAATTTAACGCCAACCCTTACGATGTGAACGCCGCTAAAGTTACTTTTGCCGATGTATACGACCGTTGGAGCGACGAACATTACCCGACAGTCAGCGAATCTAACGTAAAAGGTTATAAGGCTTCCTGGAAACTCTGCGATAAAATCGCTTCAATGCGCTTCGTTGATGTTAAATTAGATCATCTTCAAATGGTTGTTGATGAATCCGGGAAGAATACCCCTACACTTAAGAA
>OHMN01002215.1_pt1 | contig 9531 bp, 7 predicted proteins | sample 1569361 | NCBI WGS metagenome assembly OHMN01 (sample SAMEA3541508, study PRJEB24748) | human gut metagenome | biome: human gut; feature: human-associated habitat; material: faeces | place: China | collected 2012
ATAATATTTATGGGAACTCCTGATTTCTCAGTCGGAACACTGGAAGCACTGGTAGAAGCAGGACATGAAGTAGTGCTCGCTGTCACACAGCCGGACAAGCCAAAAGGAAGAGGCAAAGAAATGCAGTTCACACCGGTCAAAGAATGTGCCCTTGCGCATGATATTCCGGTTTATCAGCCAAGGAAGATCCGGGAACCGGAATGCATCGAAGAACTGAAAAAATACCAGGCAGATGTCTGTGTTGTTGTGGCATTCGGACAGATCCTTCCAAAAGAGATCCTGGAAATGACACCATACGGCTGCATCAATGTCCATGCATCCCTTCTGCCAAAATACCGTGGCGCTGCACCGATCCAGTGGGCAGTCATTAACGGAGAAAAAGTATCCGGCGTCACCACCATGCAGATGGATGAAGGACTGGACACCGGCGATATGCTGGAGAAAGTAGAAGTTGTACTGGATGAAAAAGAAACCGGTGGAAGCCTTTTCGATAAACTTTCTGCAGAAGGTGCCGCACTCTGTGTCCATACCCTCGCAGAACTGGAAAAAGGAACCATCACCCCGGAAGAACAGGGAGAAAGCATCACAGAATATGCAAAAATGCTCAACAAAAAATCCGGCGAGATCGACTGGACCAAAACAGCAGTAGAAATCGAACGCCTGATCCGCGGTTTAAATCCATGGCCGAGTGCATATACTCAGTGGGAAGGCAAAACGATGAAAATCTGGGAAGCTGAGGTAGAAGAACCGGCGAATGAAGAAGCTGGTACGATTGAACCAGGAACAGTAACTGAAGTAACCAAACACGGATTCAAAGTTCAGACCGGCAAAGGCAAACTTGCCATTAAGTCTCTCCAGATTCCAGGAAAAAAACGCATGGAAGCAGATGCTTTTCTGCGCGGATATCATGTAGAGGAAGGCGAAAAGTTAGGCTAGAACGAATACAAATTTGGCGCATTTGTCCCATCGTGCTCTGGCACGATCGGACAAACAGCGGACCCCTATTCAACCAAAGGAGGCAACATGTACTACCCATATTATTTTGATCCGACATATATTTTAGTTCTTATTGGTGTCCTCATCTGCGCGATCGCATCCGCCAAAGTCAATTCTACTTACGCCAGATACGATCAGGTCCGCAACCACGCCGGTATCACCGGTGCGATGGCAGCAGAGCAGATCCTTCGGATGGAAGGAATTTACGACGTACAGGTGATGCGGGTAAGGGGCAGACTGACCGATCACTACGATCCGGCAAACCGTGTACTGCGGCTTTCGGATTCCACCTACGGATCCACATCCGTTGCGGCACTCGGTGTTGCAGCACATGAATGCGGACATGCGATCCAGCATGCAAGACATTATGTGCCACTGACACTCCGAGGAGCACTGGTTCCGATCGTAAACTTTGGCTCCGGAATTTCATGGCCGCTGATCATCATGGGATTCTTTTTCGGCGGACAAATGTCTTCGCTGTTTATTAACCTTGGAATTCTGATGTTTTCACTGGCAGTTCTGTTCCAGATCGTAACGCTTCCGGTAGAATTTAATGCATCATCAAGAGCACTTAAGATCCTGAAAAATTCAGGCATGTTATATGAATCGGAAGTACGCGAGGCGAGAAGTGTTCTGACAGCGGCAGCGCTTACCTATGTAGCAAGTGCGGCATCTGCGATTCTGCAGTTTTTAAGAATACTGATCCTGACAGGAGGAAGAAGAAATGACGACTAACCAGGGAGTAAGTACAAGAGAACTTGCACTGATGATCCTGCTGGAAATCGAGCGGGGAGAGAAAAGTCACATCGTGCTCAGACAGGTGCTGGAGAAATACCAGTATCTGTCCAAGCAGGATCGGGCATTTCTGACCAGACTCGCAGAAGGGACAACAGAGCGGAGGATAGAGCTGGACTATATCATTGACCAGTTTTCAAAAGTAAAGACGAAAAAGATGAAGCCGGTGATCCGCAATATCCTGCGCTGTGCGGTCTATCAGATCAAATACATGGATCAGGTTCCAGATTCGGCAGCATGCAATGAGGCGGTCAATCTTGCTGTACGGAAAGGCTTCAGGAATCTGCGTGGCTTTGTAAACGGCGTACTCAGAAACATTGCAAGAAATATAGATCAGGTGAAATATCCGGAAAATGCGGAAGAATTTTTATCTGTAAAATATTCCATGCCGCAGTGGATCATCCGTATGTGGATGAGAGATTACGGAGAAGAGAAGACAAAAGAAATTCTGGAAGGATTTTATAAAGAGCGGGCAACGACAGTTCGGATCAATGGAAATGTGACTACGAAAGAAGAACTGATAACAGAACTGAAGGCAGAAGGCATTCTGGTAAGAGAGCATCCGCTTCTTGCTTCTGCACTTCTGATTTCTGGTTATGATTATCTTGCAGCGATTCCGGCATTTCGGGAAGGAAGATTCCAGGTACAGGATGCGGCATCGATCATGGTGGCAGAGCAGGCAGGAATCAAAGAAGGCGATTACATACTGGATGTATGTGCAGCACCGGGCGGAAAAGCGCTCCATGCAGCACAGCTTCTGAACGGAACCGGTATGGTAGAGGCAAGGGATCTGACGGAGATGAAGGTCGGTCTGATCCAGGAAAATATCTCCAGGATGGGTTTTGCAAATATCCGTGCCGTGCAGCAGGATGCAACCTGTTTTGATCCGGAATCCGAGGAAAAAGCAGACGTGCTGATTGCAGACCTTCCATGCTCTGGTCTTGGGGTTCTTGCGAAAAAGACGGATCTGAAATATAAGATGGATCCAGAGACAGAGACCGAAGTTGCAGCACTTCAGAGAGAGATCCTGGATACGGTCTGCCGTTATGTGAAACCGGAGGGAACTTTGATGTACAGTACCTGTACGATCAGCAGGGCGGAGAATGAAGAAAACGCCGGCTGGTTTGCCGAAAAGCATCCGGAATTTGATCTGGAATGGGAAAAGCAGATTTTTCCGTCAGAGATAACCGATGGGTTCTATATTGCAAAATTTATCCGGAGGGGCAGATAATGGAGAAAAAAGATATCGCATCGTATTCATTTGAAGAACTGCAGGAAGAGATGCTGTCGATTGGAGAAAAAGGATTTCGCAGCAAACAGATCTATTCCTGGATCCATGAAAAGCTGGCAGATGATTTTGAGGAGATGACCAATCTTCCGAAGTCCTTACGCCAGAAACTGGAGACAGAATACGAGATACGAAGAGTCGAGATGGAAAAAAGACAGATCTCGAAGATTGACGGAACCAACAAATTCCTATTCTGTCTGAAAGACGGAAATATGGTAGAAAGTGTTCTGATGAAATACAAGCATGGCAATTCCGTGTGCATTTCCTCTCAGGTGGGATGCCGGATGGGATGTCGTTTCTGCGCATCCACACTGGATGGACTGGAACGGAATCTGACTCCGTCGGAGATGTTAAGACAGGTCTACCAGATTCAGAAGATCACGGGAGAGAGAGTTTCCAACATCGTGATCATGGGAACCGGTGAACCGCTGGATAATTATGACAATTTTCTGAAATTCATTTACATGGTAAGTGACGAGCACGGACTCAACATCAGCCAGAGAAATATTACGGCGTCCACCTGCGGAATCGTACCGAATATCCGGAGACTTGCAGAAGAAAAGCTGCAGATCACATTGGCACTTTCCCTGCATGGCTCCAACCAGGAAAAGAGAAAATCTCTGATGCCAGTGGCCAATAAATACGAACTTCAGGAAGTGTTGGAAGCCTGTGATTACTATTTCCGAAAGACTGGACGGAGAATCACGTTTGAGTACAGTCTGGTCCACGGTGTAAACGATACACCGGAGGATGCAAGAGAACTGACGGGAATTTTAGAAGACAGAAACTGCCATTTGAATCTGATTCCTGTGAACCCGATCAAGGAGAGAAATTACGAAAAACCAGACAAAAAAAGTGCTGAGAATTTCAAAAATAAACTTGAAAAAAACGGAATAAATGTTACTATAAGAAGAGAAATGGGCTCAGATATAGATGGAGCCTGTGGACAGTTACGGCGCAAGACGATGCAAGGAGTATAAAATATGAAAATATTTTCTATGACAGATGTTGGAAGAAAACGTGAAATGAACCAGGATTACGTGTTTGCCACAGATGAGTCATTAGGTACGCTGCCGAATCTTCTGGTAGTAGCCGATGGAATGGGTGGACATAAGGCAGGAGATTTTGCGTCAAAATATACGGTGGAAGTTCTGAAAGAAGAACTGAAGCATACATTAAAGGATGGGCCGGAAGAGATTTTAAAAGATGCGGCTCAGACAGCGAACCACAAGCTGATCGAGAAAGCAGATGAAGACATTAATCTGGAGGGGATGGGAACCACTCTGGTTGCAGCAACTGTGATCGATCATACGCTTTATTTTATAAATGTAGGTGACAGCCGTCTGTATCTTATTAACAAGGATATCAGACAGCTTTCCAGAGATCATTCTCTTGTAGAAGAGATGGTCCGCCTGGGAGGGATCAATGAAGAGGAGGCAAGACATCATCCGGATAAGAACATCATTACCAGAGCAATCGGAGTAAAAGAGGATGTGGAGGCAGATTTCTATGAATTTAGCCTCAAAAAGGGAGATATCATTCTGATGTGTTCCGACGGACTCAGTAATATGATCGAGGATGAAGAGATCTTTGCAATCATTAAAGGGGCAAGAGATATCGTAGAAGCCGGTCAGAATCTGATTGACCGGGCGAATGAGAACGGGGGCAATGACAATATCAGTGTTGTTCTTGCAGAACCGTTTTCTGATGAGGTGAGTATATGGTAAAAGACGGGATTTATTTAAGTGGCCGCTATCAGGTTCTTAGTAAGATCGGAGCCGGTGGAATGGCGGATGTATATAAGGCAAAAGACTGTATGTTGAACAGATATGTTGCAGTCAAAGTCCTGAAAAAAGAATACAGGGAAGATGAGAATTTCGTGAAGAAGTTTCGGTCGGAAGCACAGGCGGCCGCGGGACTTCTAAATCCGAATATTGTCAATGTGTATGATGTAGGGGAGGACCGTGGACTTTATTACATGGTCATGGAGCTGGTAGAAGGAATTACTCTGAAGGAATACGTGCAGAAAAAAGGAAAGCTTTCTTCCAAGGAAGCGATCAGCATTGCCATTCAGATGTGTACCGGTATCGAGGCAGCCCACAATCATCACATTATACACAGGGACATCAAACCACAGAATATTATTATTTCCAAAGAAGGAAAGGTAAAAGTTACAGATTTCGGTATTGCGAAAGCGACGACTTCACAGACAGTCAGCACCAGTGCAATGGGATCGGTACATTATGTATCACCGGAGCAGGCAAGAGGCGGTTACTGTGATGAGAAGAGAGATATTTATTCAGCAGGTATCACCATGTATGAGATGGTGACGGGAAGGGTTCCTTTTGACGGGGATTCGACAGTTTCGGTTGCAATGAAGCATTTGCAGGAGAATATCACACCCCCTTCTGAATATGCACCGGATCTGTCTCCGGCACTGGAGAAGATCATTCTCAAATGTACACAGAAAAGTTCAGAGCGGCGCTATCAGAGCGCAGGTGAGTTGATCCAGGATCTGAAGAGGGCACTTGTGGATCCGAGTGGAAAATTTGTAGATATGGTTCCGATAAGGAGTGCAGGAGACACCATGATGATCTCACCGGAGAAGATGGCACGTCTGAAAAAGCGTCAGGATGATTATGATGACTCATATGATGATGAGTATGATGATAGTTATGACGATGAAGATTACGATGAAAATGATGATTATGACGAGGATGAGGACGAAGAAGAGGACAGACGACGGGGGAAAAACGGCGTAGATCCGAAGATGAATAAGATGATGAAAATCCTCATGGTCGCTGTAGCGGTGATTGTAGCGTTTGCACTGATTTTCCTGATCGGCAAAGCAGCGGGGGTATTCGGTAAGAACTCAGGAAGTCAGATTTCACTTTCCAGTGAGATAGAGGTTCCGAATCTGGTTGGACAGCCGCAGAATGTAGCACAGACTATGTGTGAAAAGAAGCAGTTGAAGATGGAAGTAGAATCAGAAGAAGCATCCGACAAAGAAGCCGGTACAGTCATCGAACAGAAGACAAAAGCCGGAAAGAAAGTTAAGAAGAATACGGTGATTAAGGTTGTAATCAGTTCAGGTCCGGAAAAAATCACAATTCAGAGTGTAGAAGGAATGGATGAAGATGCAGCTAAGAAAGCGCTGATCAAACAGGGATTTACAAGTAAGAATATTACTGTTACCAGTGAGTACAGCAGTGATGTGGAAAGTGGAAAAGCAACAAGAACAGATCCTGCGCAGGGAACGGAAGTTGCTGCGGATTCTAAGATCACACTGTACATCAGTAAGGGCGAAAAGCAGCCGGATAAGGTATCCGTTCCACCGATTGTAGGAATGTATGTAAGCGATGCGGCTTCCACACTTGCTGCAAGTAATTTATCAGATGGAGGAGCAAGTGCAGAAGAGTATTCCGATGAATATGATGAAGGCATGATCATTCGTCAGAGTCCGGAAGCTGGTACGAAAGTAAATGAAGGAACAAGTGTAAGTTATGTTGTCAGCAAAGGATCAAAGCCGGCAGATCAGGTGAAGGTACCAACTCTGACAGGAAAGACACTAGGAGATGCAATTTCAGCACTGAATGCCAGAAATCTGACTTATACAGAGGTCGATATTGATAGTTCAGAACCGTCAGGAAAAGTTGTGAAAGTTGATCCGGGAGAAGGTACATCCGTAGATGTAGGAACTGCGATCACATTGTATGTAAGCAATGGATCACAGGCAGGCAGCGGATCTGACAGTAATAATTCAGGCAGCTCGGATGGCAACAATACAGGAAATTAAAAGGACTGTTTTATGCAGGGAAGAATTATAAAAGGAATTGCAGGATTCTACTACGTTTATGACGTAGTAGAATCTGTTATTTATGAATGTAAAGCAAAAGGAATTTTCCGTAAGGAAAAGATCAAGCCACTGGTCGGAGATCTGGTGGAATACGAGGTTCTGGATGAGCAGGAAAAGACCGGTAATATTATCCGGATCCTGCCAAGAAAGAACGAACTGATCCGTCCGGCAGTGGCGAATATCGATCAGGCACTGGTCGTATTTGCGGTGAAGAAGCCGGATCCGCATTTTAATCTGTTGGACAGGTTTCTCGTTATGATGGAACGGCAGGAGATACCGGTCATAATCTGCTTTAACAAGAAAGACATTGCGGATGAACCGGAGATAGAGGCTCTGGAGAAAACCTATGAGGCATGCGGATATCGTGTGATCTTCGCAAGTGCCAGAGAAGGGGAGAATATCCAGGAAATCAAAGAAGCACTGAAGGGGAAGACGACCACCGTTGCCGGACCTTCCGGTGTCGGAAAATCCTCTCTGATCAACTGTCTTCAGGAAAATATAAATATGGAAACAGGAAGCATCAGCAAAAAGATTGAGCGTGGAAAACATACGACCCGTCATTCGGAGCTGATTCCGATCGATGAAGATTCGTATATCATGGATACACCGGGATTTTCATCTTTATATACCAATGATTTTGAGAAGGAAGAATTAAAATATTATTTTCCGGAGTTTGACCAGTATCATGGAGGCTGCAGGTTCCAGGGGTGTAACCATATCAGTGAGCCGGGATGTCTGGTAAAAGAAGCTCTGGAAGAGGGGAAAGTACATCCGGTGCGGTACGAGGATTATTGTGAGATGTACCGGGAATTGGAACAGAAGGAAAAGAGGAGGTACTAAAATGCAGTACAAATTATCACCATCTATTTTATCGGCAGATTTTTGCCATCTGGAGGAGGACATCCGCAGGACAGAGAAAAATGGAGCTGTATATTTACATTTTGATGTGATGGATGGCGTGTTCGTGCCGAGTATTTCTTTTGGGATGCCAGTGCTGGCATCGATCAAACCGGCAGTAAAGCAGGTGATGGATACGCATCTGATGATCACAGAGCCGATCCGTTATGTGGAAGCGTTTGCGAAAGCAGGGGCAGATATTCTTACCGTGCATTTTGAAGCATGCAAAGATGTCCGTGCGACTCTGGACAAGATCAGAGAGTGTGGCATGAAGACCGGGCTTGCGATCTCACCGGATACACCGACAGAGGTGCTGAAAGAATTCTTTGGTGAAGTGGACATGTTCCTTGTGATGACAGTTCATCCGGGATTTGGTGGACAGAAGCTGATCCCAGAGACACTGGATAAAGTAAGAGAGCTTCGCAAGATGCTGAATGAACGTGGACTTGATACGGATATTCAGGTTGACGGAGGAATTTATGCTTCCAATGTAAAAGAAGCACTGGATGCAGGAGCAAATGTAATTGTTGCGGGATCTGCTGTATTTAAGGGAGATGCAGGAGAAAACACAAAGGAATTGATGGAGATTTTAAAGAATTATGAGTAAGACAGTCATTATCAGTGGGGGAATGCTTGATGAAGGATTTGCAGAAAAGGTTCTTGAGGCGAATCCGGAGGCTTATATTATTGCAGTAGACAAGGGACTTGAATATCTGTACAAACATCAGATCGAGCCACAGTATATTGTCGGGGATTTTGACAGTATTGATCCAAAGGTGATTGATTACTATCGCAAGGAGACGAATATTCCAATCCGGGAATATAATCCGGTCAAGGATGCGACGGATACAGAGATTGCTCTTCGGCTGGGAATTACACTGGGAAGCAAAGAGATTATCCTTCTTGGGGCAACCGGTGGAAGAATCGATCATTTGTGGGCGAATGTCCAGACACTTAGTGTGGCATGTGATGCCGGAGTAAATGCCTGCATTCTGGATGAGAAAAATAAAATCTGGGTAACGAATAAATCCTGTGTACTGAAAAAGTCAGAAGCATACGGGCCATATCTTTCTGTATTTTCTTTGGAAGGTGAGATCTATGATTTCAGTTTGGAGGGTACGAAATGGTCGCTCAGTCATCATGATCTGATGCCGTGCGACAGTCTGACGGTGAGCAACCAGTTTGTGGATGATGAAGTGAAGATCAGTTTTGTAAATGGTCGGGTTGTTATTATGGAGACGAAAGACTGATAAGAGATGTATAAAAAGAGAAAAGCCAGATATCATTCGAAAATGGTATCTGGCTTTTTGCGTAAAAGGGACTAGGCATCTGAGAAGAGTATTTTGTTGATTACAAAGCCGGATTTTGAAAAAGAAAATATTTAATATCATCCAGATCGGGGACAAGAGCAACCGGATCAGCAGAGGATTTGACATTTTTATTACTATTACGATCCTGTCAAATATTCTGGTGACATTTTTGCAGACATTTGAACAGCTAAGAGCACTGTTTCCTGTATTTAAGGGCGTGGAATATCTAACGCTTTTTATCTTCTGTATCGAATATCTGTTGCGCATCTGGACCGCAGATTATCTGTATCCGAATCTGAAGAAGGGGTGCGCAAAGCTGCGGTTTCTGATATCGTTTGACGGAGTCCATTCTTTGTACAGGATGATATAATGGAGCTAGCAAATGAACG